>FTHQ01000111.1_pt1 | contig 52608 bp, 52 predicted proteins | sample 1641001 | NCBI WGS metagenome assembly FTHQ01 (sample SAMEA3914872, study PRJEB12502) | metagenome | biome: forest; material: soil | place: Canada | collected 2011-07-03 | depth 0.3 m | reverse complement strand
GCGCAGCGCCGCACCATCGAAATCATGGGCGCTCACATCAGCCGCGCGCTGCGCATCCACGCACGCATCGGCGAGCTCGAAGCGCGCGTGGCCGCCGCGGAGTCGGCGCTCGATGCGGTGCCGGTGCCGGTATTCCTGCTCGGCGCGCAGCGCGAGCTGCGCTATATGAATCGCGCCGCCCAGCAGCTGATCGCCGCTGAACCGGCGCTGCGGATCGTGAACGGACGGTTCGCGCCGGAAGGCTGCGTCGACGATGCGCAATGGCGGCACGCGTTCGCGCGCGGCGGGCTGTTGCTGCGGCGTACCACTGGCGAACCGCTGCCGCTCGCGCTGATTCCCGTTCCCGAACAGTCGCGCCTCGCGCGCGAACGGCCCGGCGTCGCGGCGCTGATGACGGCCGCCGACCTGCGCTCGCCGGTGGCGCGCGCGCAGCGCTTGCGGGTGTTCTACGGGCTGTCGTCGGCCGAAGCCGATCTCGCCGTGCTGCTGTGCTGCGACGGGCATTCGCCGCAGGAATGCGCGGCGCTGCGCGGCGTGTCGATCGGCACGGTCCGCGCGCAGATCAAATCGATCTACACAAAGACGGACGTCGCGCGCGCCGCGCAACTGACGTCGCTCGTCATGCAGACCTGAACGATCGATGCACGCGCGCGCGGCGGCGGATAGGTCAAAACGCCGCCGCGCGCGCGTGCATCGATCGTTCAGGTCTGCATGACGAGCGACGTCAGTTGCGCGGCGCGCGCGACGTCCGTCTTTGTGTAGATCGATTTGATCTGCGCGCGGACCGTGCCGATCGACACGCCGCGCAGCGCCGCGCATTCCTGCGGCGAATGCCCGTCGCAGCACAGCAGCACGGCGAGATCGGCTTCGGCCGACGACAGCCCGTAGAACACCCGCAAGCGCTGCGCGCGCGCCACCGGCGAGCGCAGGTCGGCGGCCGTCATCAGCGCCGCGACGCCGGGCCGTTCGCGCGCGAGGCGCGACTGTTCGGGAACGGGAATCAGCGCGAGCGGCAGCGGTTCGCCAGTGGTACGCCGCAGCAACAGCCCGCCGCGCGCGAACGCGTGCCGCCATTGCGCATCGTCGACGCAGCCTTCCGGCGCGAACCGTCCGTTCACGATCCGCAGCGCCGGTTCAGCGGCGATCAGCTGCTGGGCGGCGCGATTCATATAGCGCAGCTCGCGCTGCGCGCCGAGCAGGAATACCGGCACCGGCACCGCATCGAGCGCCGACTCCGCGGCGGCCACGCGCGCTTCGAGCTCGCCGATGCGTGCGTGGATGCGCAGCGCGCGGCTGATGTGAGCGCCCATGATTTCGATGGTGCGGCGCTGCGCGTCGGACAGCCCTTGCGCTTCCGGGCCGCCCTGTACGCTCAGGAACGCGCCGGCGCCTTCGCCGCGATGAATGTACAGGCCCGAGATGCTGCCGAGCCCGAACGGCTGCAGGAATTCCCGGTAGAACACGCCATGTGTGCGCTCGCGCACCGACAGGTGCTTGACGTCCTCGAACCAGCGCCCCGCCGGCCAGTCGGCGGCAACCGGCACGACCGGGTCGTACAGGTAGAACTCGGTGTTGTAGCTGTGGTGGCACGCGGCGACCCACGACGGATCGTCGCCGGCCGCCTGTTCGATCGCCGGCAGCCTCGCCGCATCGTCGAACGACAGCAATGTGGCCATGCGTGCGCCGACCGACAAGCGCAGCCCGTCCAGCACCGCTTCCCATCGTTGATCGCCCAGTGCCGCGGCGTAGATGTCATCGATCCATGCCGATGGAATCAACCCGTTCATCTGCATCTGGCCACCCCGCGCCGTGCGTTTTCGTCGAACGTCGTTCGGGCATCTTACTCAATCGGCCTCATTGTTCAAATTGCCGATGCGGGTTTGATCGAAATACCACGTTTGTTACCGTTTCTCGTCTGACGTAATGGTCGTTTTTGACACGGCGGCCGTGGAATCGGCGTTGACGCAGACGGCGGATGGCGGCCTGCGCGAGTGGCGCGGGTGGCGCGGGTGGCGCGGAACGAAAGGTTGTCGCAAGTGGCGGCGTTCGAGGCCGATCGTGATGCGATGGCACGCGGTTCGGCGCCGGCTCCCGACGATGCACTTACTTCATCGTCGCGAATCGCGCTTCCATCTCGTCGATCTTCGCGAGCACCGCTTCGCTCAGCTTTCGGACGTGACGCGGCACGTCGGGCGTCGACAGCAGTTCCTCGATGCGCCCGCGCCAGTAACTCGGATGCCTGACGCGTCCCGCGCCCGACATCGACACGTCGTCGACGTCCGTCTCGCTGTCCAGCAGCGCCACCATGCGCTGGATATGCGAGAGCTCTCGTTCCACATAGTCTCGTGCGAGCATATTGATCGAAATTCCCCGAAATACGACATCAGGCCTTCCGTCATCAACGCGCCGTCGTTCGCGGCGCCAACGACGCACCGCCTACGTTGCACATCAGCTTACGCGACGACTGTGGCGATCGACACGGAACGACAGGCCTGCTCGATTGTTCTGGTGATATCCGGTCCCCGGTGCCTTGTTGATCATCGTAGGCGTACCGCGCGGCGCCGGCATCCCCAAAAGTGGGGATGCCGGTTGATATCGGTCAGGTCGCGGCTTCCGGAAATGACGGAGATGAAGACAGGAGCGGGACGCTACCGCACGACGAATCGCGCGCTTTCACATCTGACGAATCGACCGCCGAGAACGACGTGCCTTTTCGTCGCACGCGATGCCGCGCACGTCACACGTCAGTCCCGCGGCTCCAGCCTTTCCCGCCCGTCCGGGGGCCCGGATGCACCACCAGGTTCGTGATGTTCCAGCGCGGCATCGTTCCAGTCGTCATCCACTCGATAGGAAGGCCGAGCATTGGCGCGAAACAGCGCGCCGCGGAATTTCCCGCCGTCGCTCGCGAGCGCGTCGTACAGAGACGGTCCGATGCGCATGACGCCGTCGATCCGATCGCGTGAATGGCGCTCGCATGAGCCTGCGTACGTCGCGATGCTGTCGCGCCCTGCATGTCGATTGGCGCGCTTTGCGAGTGAAGTGGCGCGCAAAAGGCGGCATCATGGCGCATCATCTCTGCAACGGAATCCCGTCCATGAATATCGATACCGACCTGCCCGTCATGGTGACGGGCGCAACCGGCTACGTCGCGGGCTGGCTCGTGCAGCGGCTGCTCGAGGCCGGCCTGACGGTCCACGCGGCCGTGCGCGACCCCGACAGCCCCGACAAGCTCGAGCATCTGCAGCGCATCGCGGCCGGCAAGCCCGGCACGATCCGCTATTTCCGCGCCGACCTGCTCGAACCCGGGTCATATGCCGACGCAATGGCCGGTTGCGGGACCGTGTTCCATACCGCGTCGCCGTTCACCGTCACGGTCACCGATCCGCAGAAGGAGCTGGTCGATCCGGCGCTGCTGGGCACGCGCAACGTGCTCGAGACGGCCAACCGCACGCCGTCGGTGCGGCGCGTCGTGCTGACCAGCAGTTGCGCCGCGATCTACGGCGACAACGCCGATCTCGCCGCAACACCCGGTGGTGTGTTCACCGAAGCGATCTGGAACACCAGTTCGTCGCTGACCCATCAGCCCTATTCGTATTCGAAGACGGTTGCCGAGCGCGAAGCGTGGAAGATCGCCCGCCAGCAGCAACGCTGGGATCTCGTGACCGTCAACCCGTCGCTCGTGATCGGGTCCGGCATCAACCCGTATGCGACATCGGAAAGCTTCGAGATCGTGCGGCAGATGGGCAACGGCACGATGAAGGCCGGCGTGCCGGATCTCGGCCTGGGCGCCGTGGATGTCCGCGACGTGGCCGACGCGCATCTGCGTGCGGCGTTCCTGCCGAACGCCAACGGCCGCTACATCGTGTCGGCGCACGACACGAGCCTGCCGGCGATGGCCGCCACGCTGCTGGATCGGTATGGCGCCGACTACCCGATTCCGCGGCGCATCCTGCCCAAATGGCTGGTGTGGTTGGTCGGCCCGCTCGCGAACAAGAGCGTGACGCGCCGCGTGGTCGCCCGCAACATCGGGCTGCCCTGGCGCGCCGACAACAGCCGCAGCCGCAACGAACTGGGGATCCGCTATCGCCCGCTCGCCGAGTCGATGAACGATTTCTTTCAGCAACTCGTCGAAACCGGGCAATTGCGGCGATGAACCGCTTCGCGATTTCGCCGGGCTGGCAGGTCGTGATGGTCGATCTCGGCCTGCGCGCCGACGAACTGCTGCGGCACGCGCAATTGCCCGCCGATCTGTTCACGCGGCCGGAGAACGGGCTGACGACCCGTGAGTACTTCCGCATGTGGCGTGCGATGGAGGACATGGCGAACATGCCGGCCGTCGCACTGCGCATCCTCGATCTGCTCTCGGTCGAAGCCTTCGATCCGCCGCTGTTCGCCGCGTTGTGCAGTCCCAACCTGGAGATCGCGATCCGGCGGATCAGCCAGTTCAAGCCGCTGATCGGCCCGATCCGGTTGCGTGTATCGCACGAGGCCGACGCACTCACCCTCGCCGTCGACTTCCTGGAACGTGAGGTGCCGCCGCCCGGCATGCTGGTCGCGGCCGAACTCGGCTTCTTCGTGAAACTGGCACGGCTCGCGACCCGCACCGAGTTGCCGGCGCGCGCCGTCACGCTGCCGCGCGACGTTCGCCCGCACCCCGGCTATGCGCGCTTTTTCGGCGTGACGCCACAGTACGGCGATGCGCCTTCCGTCAGCATGGCGCTGCAGGATGCGCGGCGTCCGTTCGTGACCGCGAACCATGCGATGTGGCAGATTTTCGAGCCCGACCTGCGCCGCCGCCTCGACGCGTTGTCGGCCGAAGCCGGCATCGTCGAGCGCGTGCGCGCGGCGCTGCTCGAATTGATCCCGGGCGGGCTCGCCACCACGGACGGCGTCGCCCGAACGCTCGCGATCAGCAAGCGGACGCTGCAGCGGCGGCTCGGCGATGAAGGCGCGAACTTCAAAACGCTGCTCGCGGAAGTTCGCGAGAAGCTCGCGTGGCATTACCTCGATCGCTCGGATCTGCCCTACAGTCAGATCGCTTTCCTGCTCGGCTACCAGGATCCGAATTCGTTCTTCCGCGCATTCAGTGAATGGACCGGAATGACGCCCGAAGCCGCCCGTTCGCGCACGGCGCGCTGATCGACGCCAGGCGGCGCGTTCCGTCGGCCAGCCACGGCGAATCAACCGGCGGCACCGCCGCGGTTCAGCCCGAAAATGAAATCCGCTTCGACCGATGCACCCTTCGGCAATTGCAGCACGCCGACCGACGAACGCGTATGGACGCCGGCGTCGCCGAGCACCGCGTACAACACGTCGGACGCGCCGTCGGCCACTTCGCTTTGCATCGTGAAGCCGGGCGCGCTGCGCACGTACACGGTCATGCGCGGCACCGTCGCGATCGCATCGAGCGTGCCGCAATGCTTGCGGATCAGCGACAGCGCGCGCAGCGCCGAGATGCCGGCCGCGCGGCGGCCATCGTCCAGCGAAACGGATTCGCCCACGACGCCGACGAAATGCACCACTTCCCCGATACGCGGCACCTGGCCGGCAATGTAGGCCGTGCTTCCGTCGACCAGCACGGGCGTGTACTTTCCGCCGATCCTGATCGTTTCGTCCGGATCGAATCCGAATTCGGCTGCAACTTGTTTCAGCGTGTCATCCCTGTTCATCAGTGAATTCCCCAATCCCTCTGAAAAAAGATAAAGAATAATTGAGTCTCCGCAGCGTGTCTCGCCGGAGAAGATCGGACGCAAACGATTCAAGTCAAACCACTTCTCAGGTGTTCGAAGCAGTCGTGCATTGCCATATCGGCAATGGAATTCGTAGTCGGCGCAATTTTCTTTATCATTTCCGGTTGAAACCGCTATCATGTATGGACACAACCTGAAGAGTGATATATGGCAACTTACAAGGAACTGAAAGCTCAAATGGACGCTTTGGCCGAGAAAGCCGAAGCAGCGCGCGTCGCTGAATTCCAGGCGATCGTCGACGACATCCGCACCAAAGTCGCGGAATACGGCATTACCGAAAAAGACATTTTCGGTACGCGCCGCGGTCGGCCGGCCAAACAAGCGGGCGCTCCCGTGCAGGCAAAGTATCGCGATCCGAAGACCGGCGCGACCTGGTCGGGCCGCGGTCGCGCGCCCGCATGGATCAAGGATGCGAAGAATCGCAATCGATTCCTGATCCAGGAATAAGATTGCCGGCATGATCCGGCGCGCGATTCAACGCGCTGTCCGGCGATTTGGGCATTGAGTCGGGCATCGATACCGGCGGGTTTCCAAGGCCGTTCCGGTTGACGAGGTTTTGCACGATCGGCGTGTCGCGCACGGGTCAATCGACCGATCGTGCCGCACGCCAATCCTTTCTTCAGCGTTCGTAATAGATCGCAAGCCAGACGGTTTGCATTTCGTCATGCGTCCACGCGACACGATGACGGCAATGCGGCTCGATCAGCACGTAATCTCCCGCGCGCATATCGAGCCGCGTTGCATCCGCTTCGAATTCGAGCACGGCCGCGCCGGACAGCAGCACGACCCATTCGGCGCGCGAGTCGTCATACCAAAACCCGTCCGGGCTCGCATGCCCCATCGATACGATTCGCTCGACGTTCACGTGCGGGCCCGTGACCAGCATGTCGATTCGCTCGTCGCCGCCGCGCCGCCCTTCCGGCGCGCACCTATGACCGTCGCGCCGGCGCCGCCGCGCCGAAACGCCGGCCCCGGTCGTCCGCGCCGCGTACAATAGTGGACTTTTGCACGTCCTCACCCGCCTTATGTCCTCGCCCACCCTGTTCGAATTCTTCGCCCCCTGCCCGCGCGGCCTCGAAGCGGCGCTTGCCGCCGAGCTGGCCGAAATCGCCGGCCGCCACCTGAACGGCGCGCCGTTCACCGCGGGCGCGCAGGTGCCGGGCGGCGTCCATTTCAGCGGCGGCTGGGCCGCCGGCATGGCCGCGAACCTCCATTCGCGGATCGCGAGCCGCATTCTGCTGAAGATCGCGCACGGCCCGTACCGCAACGAGCAGGACGTCTACGCGCTCGCGCTCGAGCAGCCGTGGGAGCGCTGGTTCGCGTCGACGCAGACGCTGCGCATCGACATCACCGCGATCAAGTCGCCGCTGAAGAGCCTCGAATTCACGACGCTGCGCGTGAAGGATGCGATCTGCGACCGGATGCGCGAGAAAACCGGCGCGCGCCCGAGCATCGACACCGGTGCGCCGGACGTGCGCGTGTTCGCGTTCCTGACGGCCAACGAATGCACGCTGTACCTCGACACGTCGGGCGAGCCGCTGTTCAAGCGCGGCTGGCGTCTCGACAAGGGAGCGGCGCCGCTGCGCGAGAACCTCGCTGCCGGCATCCTGCGCCTGACGGGCTGGACGCCCGGCACCGCACTGTACGACCCGATGTGCGGCAGCGGCACGTTCCTCGCGGAAGCCGCGCAGATCGCGCTCGGCGTGGCGCCCGGCGTCGAGCGCCGGTTCGGCTTCGAAAAGCTCAAGCAGTACGACATTACCGCGTGGCAGGGGCTGAAGGTCCCGGCGCTCGACGCGAAGCGCGCGGCGCGCGCCAGGCGCGGCGAAGCGCTCGGCGTGTACGGCAGCGACATTTCCGGCGACATGCTCGAGAAGGCGCGCGCGAACCTCGAACGCGCGGGCGTGCCGTCGGTGTGGCTCAAGCAGGTCGACGCGCGCGGGATGACGCCGCCGTCCGACGGGCCGGGCATCCTCCTCGCGAACCCGCCGTACGGCGAGCGGATCGAAGTGCGCGGCCGCAGCGCCCGCGGCGAGGTGCGCGAAACCGGCCGCAACCGCGGCAACGACGACGCATTCCGCCGCACGCACACCGACGCGCCGGACAGCGAGTTCTTCAACGCGCTCGGCGATGCGCTGAAGCAGCGCTTCACGGGCTGGCAGGCGTTCCTGCTGACGTCCGACCGTTCGCTGCCGGGCCAGTTGCGCCTGCGCGAATCGGCCAAGACGCCGTTGTTCAACGGCGCGCTCGAATGCCGGTTGTTCCGCTTCGACCTGATCGCCGGCAGCGTGAAGGCGCGCCCGGCGGCCGCGGAAGGCGACGCGTAAGCCAGCCGTCCGCTGTCACGAGCAACGACGTCCAGGGGCCGCCATCGCGGCCCCTGTGCTTTTGCGCGACCGGTCAGTGCTTCGACTTCGACCAGCGCGCCATCGTGAACGGCAGCGCCTGCCCGGTCTCGAGCAGCGTCTTCAGGCTCGACAGCACGACCGGCCAGCCGCCGCGAATCCCGCGATCCATCTCCGAACCGGGCACCAGCCCGTCGTGCGTGACGGTCAGTTTCACGACGCCCTCGTACGGCTCGACCAGATAGGTCACGCGTGATTCCTCGCCCTCTCCCGACGGCGTGCGCCACGTGACGACCAGCCGGCGCGGCGGATCGTTCTCGACCACTTCGCCGACGATGTCGACCCGTGACGGGTCGTCGTAGTCCTGATGTTCCCAGCGCGACCCCGGCCGCCAGTCGGGCGACGCGTTGCGATGCCGCACCCAGTAGTCCTTCGTCAGCTCGGCGTTGGTCAGCGCATCGAACACGCGCTCGGGCGTGGCCGCGATGAAGGTCACGTACACAAAGGCGGGATTACCCATCGTCATCTCCTGTGTCGCGGGGCGCTTCCAGCCCGCGCTTGAGATCCGCCAGCGCCTGCAGGCGCTGACGCTCGAACTTGCCGATCCAGCGTTCCGCGATGTCATGGATCGGCACCGGATTCAGGTAATGCAGCTTCTCCCGGCCGCGCCACGTCGTCGCGACGAGATTCGCGGCCTCGAGCAGCGCAAGGTGCTTGCTGACGGCCTGCCGGCTCATCGCGAGCCCGTCGCACAGCTCGGACAGCGTCTGGCCGTTTTTCGCATGCAGCAGGTCGAGCAACTGACGGCGCGTGGCGTCGGCCAGCGCCTTGAAAACGAGGTCCATGCCGCTCCCGGGTCGATGACCTCATTATGCAACCAAATGGTTGCATGTCAAGGGTGACAACTCTACTGACAATACGGTGTCAGCAGCCCGCGATCACACTGCAATCCCGGCGCAATGCAGGCTGGTTTCCACACCGAATCCGCATAACAACGCAAACAACGCAACAAGGAGCTCGTCATGACGTCAGCAACCGCTACTGCCACCCTGGAACGCGCGATCGCCTGGTTCGACATTCCGTCCCTCGATTTCGACCGCGCGATCCGCTTTTACGAAACCGTGCTGCAAACCACGTTGCAGCGCGAAATCATCGGCGGCGTGCCGATGGCGACCTTCGATCGCGACGCGTCGAGCACGGGCGGCAGCATCGTGTTCGATCCGCAGCAGATGAAGCCGAGCGCGAACGGCGTGCTCGTCTACCTGAACGCCGGCGAATCGGTCGTCGCGGCGCTCGAACGCGCGAAGCGCGCGGGCGGCGTCGTGCAGGGCTCGGTCGTCGAGCTGCCGAACAACTACGGCTACGTCGGCTACCTGATCGACACGGAAGGCAACCGCGTCGGCCTGCACGCGCCGAAATGCCACTGAGCGCGGCGCTCAGCGGGCCGGCGCGGCGCTATCATCGCGAAGTCCCCGTAGCCAGAGGAATCGAGGTGCTGTCATGACCCGCCGTGCCGACCGCCTGTTCCAGATCGCCGAGCTGTTGCGCGGGCGTCGCCTCACGACCGCGCAGCAACTGGCCGACTGGCTGTCGGTGTCGCCGCGCACGGTCTATCGCGACGTGCGCGACCTGCAACTGTCAGGGGTCCCGATCGAAGGCGAGGCCGGCATCGGCTACCGGCTGAACCGCAACGCGAGCCTGCCGCCGCTCACGTTCACGGCCGAGGAGCTGGCGGCGCTCGCCACCGGCGCGCGCATGCTCGAGACCTGGGGCGGGGCGCGTTTCGCGAGCGGCGCACGCTCGGCGCTCGCGAACATCGCGTCGGCGATGCCGGCCGACAAGCGCACGGCGCTCGACCGCCTGCCCGTGTTCGCGCCGTCGTTCCACATCGACGAGACGTTTTGCGCGAAGGTCGACGCGATCCACCAGGCGATCGACACGCGCCACATCGTCAGCTTCGGCTATCGCGACCGGCTCGGCGCGCATTCGCAGCGCCGCGTATGGCCGCTCGGGCTCGTCTACTGGGGCGGGCGCTGGACGATCGGCGCGTGGTGCGAGCTGCGCGACGATTTCCGCACCTTCGACATCGCGCGGATGGGCGACATCACCGTGCACGAGCAGTTCCCGGACATGGAAGGCCGGCGGATCGCCGACTACATGCGGATCGCGGAAGCGCCGATGCGCTGACGCGACGCGGCGGCGCGCACCCGCCGCCGCCCTTCGTTTTCCGCGCGCCGTGTGGCGCCCACCTCCGCTTTCGCTACCCGCCGAATACCACGGGCCGCTTCGGCCGCTCGTCGACGTGCAGCGAAAACACGTCCGCACGCGCATAGTGGCCGACGACGTCGAAGTCGTAGCGCGCCTTCACGAGCTCGTCGGTGTCGATACGGGCGGTGACGAGCCCGGCCTCGCCGATCAGCGGCTCCGTCAACGGGTCGCCGAGCGGCCCGACGATCACGCTGCCGCCGCGGATCAGCGGCCGCTCGGGGTCCCAGCCCGGCACGTCGATGCCGAGCGCGCGCGGCGACGGCTGCACCTGGCACGCGCTCACGACGAAGCAACGCCCTTCGTGCGCGATGTGCCGCATCGAGCTTTGCCACACGTCGCGCTCGTCGACGGTCGGCGCGCACCAGATCTGCACGCCTTTCGCGTACATCGCGCAGCGCAGCAGCGGCATATGGTTCTCCCAGCAGATCGCGGCGCCCGCGCGGCCCGCGGCCGTCTCGACGACGGGCAGCGTCGAGCCGTCGCCCTGCCCCCAGATCAGCCGCTCGGTGCCGGTCGGCATCAGCTTGCGGTGCTTCGCGACGAGCCCGTCGCGCGGATCGAAGAACAGTGCCGTGCAGTACAGCGTGCTGCCGCCGCGCTCGATCACGCCGACCACGAGGCTCGCGCCGGTGCGCTGCGACAGCGCGGCCAGTTCGTCGGTTTCGGGCCCCGGTACGTCGATCGCCTGCGCGGCGTAGCGCGCATACGCGTCGCGCCCTTCGGGCAACCGGTAGCCGAGCCGCGTGCCGAAGATTTCGCCTTTCGGATAGCCGCCGAGCACGGCCTCGGGCAGCACGACCAGCGACGCGCCGCTGTCGCGGATCGCGGTTTCGTAGCCGAGGATCGTGTCGAGCGTGGCGCGCGTGCCGGCGGGCGATGCGCCGATCTGCAGCGCGGCGATGACTGACGTGGACATGAAGGCGTCTCCGGTGAATGCGGTGAATGGGATGACGCCATCTTTGTCGATATCATTTCATCGATCAAATCGATACAACGATAACTGACATGAATATGGATGATATCGCCGGGCTCGACCTGAATCTGCTGAAGGTGTTCGAGGCGCTGTACGAGGAAGGCGGCGCGAGCCGCGCGGCGCTGCGGCTCGATCTCACGCAGTCGGCGGTCAGCGCGGCACTCGGGCGGCTGCGCGTGATCTACGCCGATCCGCTGTTCGTGCGCACCGGCCGCGGGCTCGCGCCGACGCCGCGCGCCGACGAACTGAAGCCGATCCTGTCCGACGCGCTCGACCGCTGCCGCGAAAGCCTCGCGATCGCGGCGGACGGCGGCGAGCGCGTCGGCCGCACGATCTCGATCGGGCTGTCCGACGATTTCGAGATCGCGCTCGGCCGCGCGCTGATCGATGCGGTCGCGCAAGCAGCCGCCGGCATCCGGCTGATCTTCCGGCAGACCCGCAGCGGCATCGCCGGCGACGCGCTGCTGCGGCACGGCGTCGATCTCGCGATCGCGTCGGGCGGATTCTCGGCGAACGGCCTCAGCAGGCACGCGGTCGCCACCGGCGGCTATGCGTGCCTGATCGATCCAGCCGGCCGCGCACGGACGCCGCGCACGCTGACGCTCGCCGAGTTCCTGCGGCGCGACCACCTGCTCGTGTCGTCGGGCGGCGTGATCGGCATCGTCGACGAGGCGCTGGCCGCGCTCGGCCACAAGCGGCGCGTCGCGGCGTCGACCACGCATTTCGCCGCGCTGCCGTACCTGCTCGCCGGCTCCGACGCGGTCGCGACGATTCCCGCGCATGCGGCGCGTGCGATCGCGCAGGCGACTTCGCTGCGCGCGCTCGCGTGCCCGGTCGACCTGCCGCGCTATCCGGTCGAAATCGGCTGGCGCACGAGCACGCAGCGCGACCCGGCGATCGTGCGCGTACGCGACGCGATCGCCGCCTGCGTCGCACGCCTCGTCACACCATGAAAAAGACCCGGCCGGCTTGCACCGGTCGGGCCTGTCCGGAGGCGCGGCGCCGCGCATCGAAGCGGGCGCCGCGTAGCCGGGGCGGGCGTTACTCGACGGCCTTCACCATGTCCTCGATGACCTTCTTCGCATCGCCGAACACCATCATCGTCTTGTCCATGTAGAACAGGTCGTTGTCGAGACCCGCGTAGCCGGCCGCCATCGAGCGCTTGTTGACGATCACCGTGCGCGCCTTGTACGCCTCGATGATCGGCATCCCCGCGATCGGCGATTTCGGATCGTTCTTCGCGGCCGGGTTCACGACGTCGTTCGCGCCGAGCACGAGCACCACGTCCACCTGGCCGAATTCGCCGTTGATGTCCTCCATCTCGTGCACGATCTCGTACGGCACTTCCGCTTCCGCGAGCAGCACGTTCATGTGCCCCGGCATCCGCCCGGCAACCGGGTGGATCGCGTACTTCACGTCGATGCCCTTCTCGACCAGCTTGTCGGTCAGCTCCTTCAGCGCGTGCTGCGCGCGGGCGACGGCGAGCCCGTAACCCGGCACGATCACGACCGATTCCGCGTTGCCGAGCATGAACGCCGCGTCGTCGGCCGAACCCGACTTCACCGGCCGCTGCTCCTGCGCGCCCGCCGCACCGCCGGCCGCCGCTTCGCCGCCGAACCCGCCGAGGATCACGTTGAAGAACGAGCGGTTCATCGCGTGGCACATGATGTACGACAGGATCGCGCCCGACGAGCCGACCAGCGAACCGGCGATGATCAGCATCGCGTTGTTCAGCGAGAAGCCGATGCCGGCCGCCGCCCAGCCCGAGTACGAGTTCAGCATCGACACGACCACCGGCATGTCCGCGCCGCCGATCGGGATGATGATCAGCACGCCGAGCACGAACGCGATCGCCGTCATGATGATGAACGGCAGCCACGCCTGCGTGATGAAGAACAGGATGCCGAAGCCGAGCATCGCGATCGCGAGCATCAGGTTGATCAGGTGCTGGCCGGCATACACGACCGGCGCGCCCTGGAACAGCCGGAACTTGTACTTGCCCGACAGCTTGCCGAACGCGATCACGGAACCGGAGAACGTGATCGCGCCGACGAACGTGCCGATGAACAGCTCGACGCGGTTGCCGTACGGGATGAAGCTCGACGACACCGCGTCCTGCGGCACGAGCCCGAACGCTTCCGGCTCCGACACCACCGCGTACGCGATGCACACGGCCGCGAGACCGATCAGCGAGTGCATCGCCGCGACGAGTTCCGGCATCTTGGTCATCTCGACGCGCGCGGCGACGAATGCGCCGACGCCCCCGCCGACGATCAGCGCGCCGAGCACGAGCGCGAGGCCGAGCGGCAGGTTCGCGCCGAGCCACGCGGCCTGCTTGACGATCAGCGCGATCGTCGTGAGGATCGCGATGGCCATCCCGACCATCCCGAACAGGTTGCCGCGCCGCGCGCTCTTCGGGTTCGACAGGCCCTTCAGCGCCTGGATGAAGCACACCGACGCGACGAGGTACAGCAGCGTAACGACGTTCATGCTCATCGCGCGCCCTCCTTGCCGCCCTCGACACGCTTGGGCTCCTTCTTGCGGAACATCTCGAGCATGCGCCTCGTCACGAGAAAGCCGCCGAACACGTTGACGGCCGCGAGCGCGACCGCGAGCGTGCCGAAGAACTTGCCGGTCGCGCCGACGGTGAGCGCGGCCGCGAGCATCGCGCCGACGATCACGATCGCCGAGATCGCGTTGGTCACGGCCATCAGCGGCGTATGCAGCGCCGGGGTGACGTTCCAGACGACGTGGTAGCCGACGTACACCGCCAGCACGAAGATGATCACGTTGATCACCGTGTGATTGATGACTTCCATGGTCTCCTCCGTTATTTGCGCGCGAGCTCGCCGTCGCGGCACAGCAGCGTCGCGGCGACGATGTCGTCGGTCAGGTCGATGTTCAGCGTGCCTTCCTTCGTGACGATCAGCTTCATGAAGTCCAGCAGGTTGCGCGCGTACAGCGCCGACGCGTCCGACGCGACCATCGATGCGAGGTTCGTGTAGCCGGCGATCGTCACGCCGTGGTGCACGATCACCTGGTCGGCGACGGTCAGCGGGCAGTTGCCGCCCTTGCGGCCGTCGATTTCCGGGCCGCGGCCGGCCGCGAGATCGACGAGCACCGAGCCGGGCTTCATCGACTGCGCGGTGTCGACCGAGATCAGCGTCGGCGCCGGACGGCCGGGAATCAATGCGGTGGTGATCACGATGTCGGCCTGCTTCGCGCGCTCGTGCACGAGCGCGGCCTGGCGGCCGAGCCACGACGGCGGCATCGGGCGCGCATAGCCGCCGACGCCCTGCGCGGCTTCGCGCTCTTCGTCGGTTTCGAACGGGACGTCGAGGAACTTCGCGCCGAGCGACTCGATCTGCTCCTTCACGGCCGGCCGCACGTCGGACGCCTCGATCACCGCGCCCAGCCGCTTCGCGGTCGCGATCGCCTGCAGGCCCGCGACGCCCGCGCCGAGAATCAGCACGCGCGCCGCCTTCACGGTGCCCGCGGCCGTCATCAGCATCGGCATGAAGCGCGGATACAGCGATGCGGCCACCAGCACGGCCTTGTAGCCGGCGATGTTCGCCTGCGACGACAGCACGTCGAGACTCTGCGCACGCGTGGTGCGCGGCGCGGCCTCGAGCGCGAAACCGGTCACGCCGGCCGCGGCGAGTTTCGCCGCCTGTTCGCCGTTGAACGGCTCGAGCATGCCGACCAGCACGGCGCCGCGCTTGAGCAACGGCAGTTCGGCGTCGGTGGGCGCCTGGACCTTCAGCACGAGGTCGGCGGCAAAAGCGGCCGACTGGTCGGTCAATTCGGCACCGGCGGCCACATAGGCTTCATCGGGATAGCTGGCTGCGCTGCCGGCCCCTTTCGCGATACTGACGCGATGGCCGGCCGCCGCGTATTTCTTCACGGTTTCCGGCGTCGCAGCCACACGCGCCTCGTTGGCCCGCGTTTCAGCAGGCACTCCAATATGCATCGTCAGTTCCTCCAGTCATTGTCAGTATTTCTTTTCTTGCGATTTTTACTGCGCAACGAGCCGGACAGGCTGACTTACCGGCTCACGAGCAACGGCTTTCACGCTGCACTTTAACCGAAAGCGATGGCCCCGCCAGCACTTTCCGCACGACCGTGCTCGAATGCGACATGCGCTTGACCCGTGCCGTCACGCATCCCCGGCACGGACGATCTGCCGGGGTCGGATTCGTCTAACCAGACGGCCGGCAGCGTTCGGGCGCAACCGGTAAAATGCCGAACCATGAAACCCGAACTCTGGACCCCGCATGTGACGGTCGCCGCGCTCGTCGAGCGCGCCGGCCGCTTTCTCGTGATCGAGGAAGAAACCTCGACGGGCCTGCGCATCAACCAGCCGGCCGGTCATCTCGAAGCCGGCGAAACGCTGGCCGACGCCGTGATCCGCGAAACGCTCGAGGAAACCGCGCACCCGTTCACGCCCGACGCGCTCGTCGGCGTCTATCTCGCGCACTACGAGCGCCCCGGCAGCGCCGGCGCGACCTACCTGCGCTTCACGTTCTGCGGCACGGCCGGCGAGCCGATCGCGGGCCATGTGCTCGACGACGGCATCGTGCGCACGCTGTGGATGACGGCCGACGAGCTGCGCGCGTGCAGCGAGCGCCATCGTTCGCCCGCGGTGATGCGCTGTGTCGACGACTATCTCGCCGGGCGGCGCATCCCGCTCGATTTCGTGCACACGCATTCGGTCGCCCCGCGCCCCGAGGCATTCGAACGTCAGGCGGTCAGCAAATGAGCAAGCGCCGTGTAGTGGTGGGCATGTCGGGCGGCGTCGATTCGTCGGTGACCGCGTGGCTGCTGAAGGAACAGGGCTACGACGTGGTCGGCCTGTTCATGAAGAACTGGGAAGACGACGACGACGGCGAGTACTGCTCGACGCGCCAGGACTGGATCGACGTCGTGTCGGTGGCCGACCTGATCGGCATCGACGTGGAAGCCGTCAACTTCGCCGCGGAATACAAGGACCGCGTATTCGCCGAGTTCCTGCGCGAATACTCGGCCGGCCGCACGCCGAACCCCGACGTGCTGTGCAATGCCGAGATCAAGTTCAAGGCGTTCCTCGACCACGCGATGTCGCTCGACGCGGAAATGATCGCGACCGGTCACTACGCACGCGTGCGCGAACGCGACGGGCGTTTCGAACTGCTGAAGGCTTTCGATCATACGAAAGACCAGTCGTACTTCCTGCACCGGCTGAACCAGGCGCAACTGTCGAAGACGATGTTCCCGCTCGGCGAGATCCCGAAGACGAAGGTGCGCGAGATCGCCGCGCAGATCGGGCTGCCGAATGCGAAGAAGAAGGATTCGACCGGCATCTGCTTCATCGGCGAACGGCCGTTCCGCGATTTCCTGAATCGCTACCTGCCGACCAAGCCGGGCCCGATGAAGACGCCCGACGGCAAGGTGGTCGGCGAGCACATCGGCCTCGCGTTCTATACGTTCGGCCAGCGCAAGGGCATCGGCCTCGGCGGCAGCAAGAGCGGCAGCGGCGAGCCGTGGTTCGTCGCCGCGAAGGACATCGCGTCGAACACGCTGTACGTCGTGCAGGGCCACGATCATCCGTGGCTGCTGTCGCGCGAGCTCGTCGCCGGCAACGTGAGCTGGGTCGCCGGCGAGCCGCCGGCCGACGGCTTCGCGTGCGGCGCGAAGACGCGCTACCGGCAGGCCGACGCGGCGTGCGTATTCGGGCTGGCCGCGACAGGCGCCGAGGCCGCCGGCCCGGCAGGCGAAGCGCGCTTCTCGCTCGCGTTCGACGACGCGCAATGGGCCGTCACGCCCGGCCAGTCGGCCGTGCTGTACGACGGCGAGATCTGCCTCGGCGGCGGCATCATCGAATCCGCGGCCACCGGCCAGCCCGGTCAGGCCACGTCGACGGGCCACGCGCCGGCACTCGCCGAAGCACGCTGACATCCATTCGGTTTAGACTTGCGGCACGTCGCGCCCGGCGGAACACGATTCCGCCGCGGCCGGCGCGCCGCCGCGCAGCGTACGCATGGCGGTATTTCAAGATTCTTACGGAGTCCCCATGCTTTCAAGACGCTACCTCGCGATGTGGTGTGCTGTCCTGCTGCTCATCGCCGCGGCCGCACTCGCGTCGATCCACGTGCTTTCGTGGCTGTGGATCATCCTCCCCGTCGCCCTCGTCGCGCTCGGCCTGTACGACCTGAACCAGGACCGCCACGCGATCCTGCGGAACTACCCGCTCTGGGGCCACTTCCGCTTCCTGTTCGAATTCATCCGACCTGAAATCCGCCAGTACTTCGTCGAGGACGACACCGACGAGAAACCGTTCTCGCGTGCGCAGCGCAGCCTCGTCTACCAGCGCGCGAAGAACGTCGCCGACAACCGCCCGTACGGCACCGAGCTGAACGTGAAGGCCGTCGCGCACGAATGGATCAGCCATTCGCTCGCGCCGACGAAGCTGCCGAACCACGATTTCCGCATCCGCGTCGGCGCGAGTCGCGCGCAACCGTACGACATTTCGATCTTCAACATCTCGGCGATGAGCTTCGGCTCGCTGTCCGCGAACGCGATCCGCTCGCTGAACCTCGGCGCGAAGAAAGGCGGCTTCGCGCACGACACCGGCGAAGGCTCGCTGTCGAAGTACCACCGCGAGCACGGCGGCGACATCATCTGGGAAATCGCGTCCGGCTACTTCGGCTGCCGCAACGACGACGGTACGTTCAATCCGGACAAGTTCGCGAAGCAGGCCGCCGATCCGCAGGTCAAGATGATCGAGGTGAAGCTGTCGCAGGGCGCGAAGCCCGGCCACGGCGGCGTGCTGCCGGCCGCGAAGATCACGCCCGAGATCGCCGAGACGCGCGGCGTGCCGATGGGCAAGGACTGCATCTCGCCCGCGACGCATTCGGAATTCTCGACGCCGCGCGGGCTGCTCGAATTCGTCGAGCGGCTGCGCACGCTGTCCGGCGGCAAGCCGACCGGCTTCAAGCTGTGCATCGGCCATCCGTGGGAATTCTTCGGGATCGCCAAGGCGATGCTCGAGACCGGCATCGTGCCCGACTTCATCGTCGTCGACGGCGCGGAAGGGGGCACCGGCGCGGCGCCGCTCGAATTCACCGACCACGTCGGCGTGCCGCTGCAGGAAGGGCTGCTGCTCGTGCACAACACGCTCGTCGGAATCGGCGTGCGCGATCGCGTGAAGCTCGGCGCGAGCGGCAAGATCATCACCGCGTTCGACATCGCGCGCACGCTCGCGATCGGCGCGGACTGGGTGAACTCGGCGCGCGGCTTCATGTTCGCGGTCGGCTGCATCCAGGCGCAGCACTGCCACACCGACCGCTGCCCGACCGGCGTCGCGACGCAGGATCCGGTGCGCCAGCGCGCGCTCGTCGTGCCCGACAAGGCCGAGCGCGTGTACAACTTCCACCGCAACACGCTGCATGCGCTGCAGGAACTCGTGCAGGCGGCCGGACTCGCCCATCCGTCCGAGCTGCGCGCGCATCACATCGTGCAGCGGGTCGCGCCGCACGAGGTGCGATTGATGTCGCAACTGCTGAAGTACCTGAAGCCCGGTGCGCTGCTCGACGGCCAGACCTGCGGCTTCTCGCTGTACGACAAGTGGTGGCCGATCGCGCGCAGCGATTCGTTCACGCTCGGCGAAGCCGTGTACGCATCGATCGAGTGACGCACGCGGCCGCTCCGCTGCGGCGGCCCACGCGACAAAAAGAAAAGCGCCCCGCGGGGCGCTTTTCTTTCGTCTGCCGAATGCGCGCGGGCCGGGCCGCGGCTCAGTTCTGCGGCAGCGTATCGGCGAACGACGGTCGCTGCTGCAGCTTCACGAAGTGCTTGTCGAGGTTCGGGTGGCGATCGCGCCAGTTGAGCTCGGGCATCCGGAAGTCGAGGTAGCCGAGCGCGCAGCCGAGTGCGATGTCGGCGAGCGTGTAATGATTACCGACGCACCACGTCTTGCCGCCGAGCCCCTGCGACATCGCGACGAGCGCATCGTCGATCTTGCGTTGCTGGCGCGCGATCCAGCTCGGGCTGCGCTGCCCTTCTTCGCGCAGCGTGTGTTCGAGACGGATCGCGACCGCCGCGTCGAGCACGCCGTCGCCCAGTGCTTCCCAGCAGCGCACTTCCACGCGCTCGCGGCCCGACGGCGGAATCAGCTTGCCGACCGGCGACAGCGTATCGACGTATTCGCAGATCACGCGGGAATCGAACACCGCGGCACCATCCTCCATCACGAGGCACGGGACCTTGCCGAGCGGATTCGAAGCATGAATATCCGTCTCCGGCGCCCACACGTTCTCGAGCTCCAGCTTGTAGTCGATCTTCTTTTCAGCAAGCACGATCCGCGCCTTTCGGACGTACGGGCTGCTGAGCGAACCGATTAATTTCATCATCTGCCTTTTTAAGGGAACCGCCGAGAGTATACGTTGTCGTCGATCATAACCGGCCGGTGCAGCCGGGTAGAAAATCGCCCGTCCGGCCTGTGGATGGTTTGCAACAGCGGCCGCGCGGGCCCAGTCGGTGCGGCTTCCGGCCCCACTCTCACGCACGGCGTCACGCGGCGCTACAATCGCACGAATGAACGCGCCCCTCGATACCGCCATCGCCGTCGATGTCTACCGCCAGCGCCGTGAACGCGTGCTTGCCGCACTGCGTGCCGCGGGCGGCGGCGTCGCCATCGTCCCCACCGCGCCGGAAATGCTGCGCAACCGCGATACGGCCTACCCGTACCGGTTCGACAGCTACTTCCATTACCTGACGGGCTTCACCGAGCCGGATGCCGTGCTCGTGCTGAACGCGGCCGCGCCGCACGGCGCGCCGGAATCGATCCTGTTCTGCCGCGCCAAGAACGTCGACCGCGAGATCTGGGAAGGCTTCCACTACGGGCCCGAGGCCGCGCGCGACGCGTTCGGCTTCGACGCGGCGTTCGCGGTCGACGTGATCGACACCGAGATGCCGCGCCTGCTCGCCGATGCGGGCACCGTCCACTACCGGTTCGGCGCATCGGCCGACTTCGAGCGCCAGCTCGCCGGCTGGATCGACGCGGTGCGCGCGCAGGCACGCGCGGGCGTCGCCGCGCCGGACGCGCTGCTCGATCTCACGCCGCTGCTCGACGACATGCGGCTCGTGAAGGACGAACACGAACTCGCGATCATGATGCGCGCCGCGCACATCTCCGCGCTCGCGCATCGCCGCGCGATGCAGGTGTGCCGCCCCGGCATCCGCGAATACGAGCTCGAGGCCGAGCTGCTGTACCTGTTCCGCAAGCACGGCGCGCAGGCGCCCGCGTACGGCTCGATCGTCGCGGCCGGCGCGAACGCGTGCGTGCTGCACTACCCGGCCGGCAACGCGGCCGCGCGGGACGGCGACCTGATCCTGATCGACGCCGCCTGCGAACTCGACGGCTATGCATCCGACATCACCCGCACGTTCCCGGCGAACGGGCGCTTCTCGCCCGCGCAGCGCACGCTGTACGACATCGTGCTCGCCGCGCAGCAGGCCGCGATCGACGCGACGCGCGCGGGCGTGCCGTTCGAGGCGCCGCACGACGCGGCGGTACGCGTGCTCGCCCAGGGGCTGCTCGACACCGGCATCATCCCGAAAACGCGCTTCTCGAACGTCGACGACGTGATCGCCGAGCGTGCGTACACGCGCTTCTACATGCACCGCACCGGCCACTGGCTCGGCATGGACGTGCACGATTGCGGCGACTACCGCGAGCGGCTCGCCGCGCGCGACGCCAACGGCGCGCTGCCGTGGCGCACGCTGAAGCCCGGCATGACGCTCACCGTCGAGCCCGGCCTGTATGTGCGCGCGGCCGACGACGTGCCGCCCGAGTACTGGAACATCGGCATCCGCATCGAGGACGACGCGATCGTGCGCGAACACGGCTGCGAACTGATCACGCGCGGCGTGCCGGTCGCGGCCGACGAGATCGAGGCGCTGATGCGCGCGGACGCATGACCGGCCGCCGACCGTACCCTCCGTTTCACGAATCAAGATGACGACCGCTTCCTCCCCGGCCACGCCGGACTACGACCTCGCCATCGTCGGCGCGGGCCCCGTCGGGCTCGCGCTCGCCGGCTGGCTCGCCCGCCGCAGCGCGACGCAGCACGCGTCGATCGCGCTGATCGATGCGCGCGAACCGGCCGCGAGCGCGAACGACCCGCGCGCGATCGCCGTGTCGCACGGCAGCCGCGTGCTGCTCGATACGCTCGCATGGCCCGCCGACGCCACGCCGATCGAACATATCCACGTGTCGCAGCGCGGCCATTTCGGCCGCACGCTGATCGACCGCGACGAACACGCGCTCGCCGCGCTCGGCTACGTGGTGCGCTACGGCTCGATCGTGCAGGCACTCGCGGGCGCCGTACGCGGCACGCGCGTCGACTGGCTCACGTCGACCACCGCGCACACGCCGCAGCAGGATGCCGACGGCGTCACGCTGACGCTCGACGGCCCGCAAGGCGAACGCACGCTGCGTGCGCGCATCGTCATCAACGCCGAAGGCGGGCTGTTCCACCAGCAGCAGGCCGATACGGGCAAGCATCGCCGCGACTACGGCCAGACCGCGCTCGTCGGCACGGTCACGGTATCGGCGCCACGCCCGAACGTCGCGTGGGAACGCTTCACGCACGAAGGCCCGCTCGCGCTGCTGCCGCTGGGCGGGCCGCGTCAGGCCGACTACTCGCTCGTCTGGTGCTGTACGCCCGACGAAGCGGCGCGACGGGCCGCGCTGCCCGACGATGCGTTCCTGCGCGAGCTCGGCAGCGTGTTCGGCGAACGCATGGGCGAATTCGTCGCGATCGCCGGGCGCGCGTCGTTCCCGCTCGGCCTGAACGCCGCGCAGACGCTCGTCAACGGCCGCATCGCGATCGTCGGCAATGCCGCGCAAACGCTGCATCCGGTGGCAGGCCAGGGGCTCAACCTCGGCCTGCGCGATGCACACACGCTCGTCGACACACTGTCCGCACAAGGCTTCGAAGCGACCGCGCTCGCGACCTTCAACGCGCGCCGCGCGCTCGACCGGCGCTTCACGATCGGCGCGACCGACACGCTGGCGCGCCTGTTTACGATCGATGCGGGCCCGCTGCCGCTGCTGCGTGGCGCGGCGCTCACCGCGCTCGAATTCGTGCCGCCGCTCAAGAAGGCGATCGCACGCCAGATGATGTTCGGCCAGCGCAACTGACACGCGGCGCGCCGCACCGCCTCTCCAGGCAAACCGGGTCAAATCGGCGGGGCATGGGAATACGGTAAAATGCCCGTTTTCCGTCTTCCCTTCCCCTGCCCGCGCGTGCCGCGGGCGGCGCCATTGCGATGCCCGTTATCGGCCCTCACGTATTGCGTAACAACCTGTTCGTCGCCCCGATGGCCGGGGTGACGGATCGTCCGTTCCGCCAGCTGTGCAAACGGCTGGGGGCCGGTTACGCCGTGTCCGAGATGGTCGCGTCGAACGCGCAGCTGTGGAAAAGCGCGAAGACGATGCGGCGCGCGAACCACGAAGGCGAAGTCGAGCCGATCGCGGTGCAGATCGCCGGCGCCGATCCGGAGATGATGGCCGAAGCGGCCCGCTACAACGTCGACAACGGCGCGCAGATCATCGACATCAACATGGGCTGCCCGGCGAAGAAGGTCTGCAACGTCGCGGCCGGCTCCGCGCTGCTGCAGAACGAGCCGCTCGTGCAGCGGATCGTCGAGGCGGTCGTCGCGGCGGTCGGTACCGGGCCCGATGCGGTGCCCGTCACGTTGAAGATCCGCACCGGCTGGGACCGCGAGCACAAGAACGCGATCACGGTCGCGCGCCTGGCCGAGGCGGCCGGCATCTCGATGCTGACCGTGCACGGCCGCACGCGCGCCGACCTGTACCGGGGCGACGCCGAGTACGACACGATCGCGGCCGTGAAGGCGGCCGTGCGGATTCCGGTCGTCGCGAACGGCGACATCACGTCGCCCGCCAAGGCGAAGGCCGTGCTCGATGCAACCGGCGCCGACGCGCTGATGATCGGTCGCGCCGCGCAAGGCCGGCCGTGGCTGTTCCGCGAAATCGATCATTTCCTGCAAACCGGCGAGCTGCTGCCCCCGCCGCGGATCGACGAGATCCAGCACGTGATGAACGAACACCTGGAAGACCACTACGCTTTCTATGGCGAATTCACCGGCGTCCGTACTGCGCGCAAGCACATCGGCTGGTACACTCGCGGCCTTTCCGGTGCCAACGGGTTCCGGCACCGAATGAACACGCTCGATTCCACCCGCGAGCAACTCGCCGCCGTCAATGCATTCTTCGAGGCGCAAAAGGCGCTGTCGGACCACCTCGTCTACGTCGACGACGAAGAGGAAAACGGCCAGGGCGAGTCGGACGACCATAACCAGTTAGCAGCATGAGCAAGCACAACATCGAACAATGTGTCCGCGAGAGCCTGGACGTGTATTTCCGGGATCTAGACGGCTCCAATCCGCACGACGTCTATGAAATGGTGATGTCCTGCGTCGAAAAGCCGATGCTCGAGGTCGTGCTCGTACAGGCCGGCGGCAACCAGTCGCTCGCCGCGGAGTACCTCGGCATCAATCGCAATACGCTGCGCAAGAAGCTGCAGCAGCACGGCCTGCTGTAGGCGGCCGTCCCGTCCCCGTTTCCCTGGCTATTGGTGGTTCCATCATGATCAAGCAAGCGCTCATTTCCGTTTCCGACAAGACCGGCATCGTCGACTTCGCGAAGTCGCTGTCCGACCTCGGCGTCAAGCTGCTGTCGACGGGCGGCACCGCGAAACTCCTCGCCGACGCGGGCCTGCCCGTGACCGAAGTGGCCGATTACACGGGCTTCCCGGAAATGCTCGATGGGCGCGTGAAGACGCTCCACCCGAAGGTGCACGGCGGCATCCTCGCGCGCCGCGACCTGCCCGAGCACATGCAGGCGCTCGAACAGCACGGCATCCCGACGATCGACCTGCTCGTCGTGAACCTGTATCCGTTCGTCGCGACGATCGCGAAGGACGACTGCACGCTCGCCGACGCGATCGAGAACATCGACATCGGCGGCCCGACGATGCTGCGCTCGGCCGCGAAGAACCACCGCGACGTGACGGTCGTCGTCGATCCGGCCGACTACGCGGTCGTGCTCGATGAAATGAAGGCGAACGGCAATACGGTCGGTTACCCGACCAACTTCCGCCTCGCGACGAAGGTGTTCGCGCACACCGCGCAATACGACGGCGCGATCACGAACTACCTGACGAGCCTGACCGACGAGCTGAAGCACGCATCGCGCAGCGCGTACCCGGCCACGCTGAACCTGGCGTTCGACAAGGTTCAGGACCTGCGCTACGGCGAGAACCCGCACCAGAGCGCGGCGTTCTACCGCGACCTCGCGGCGCCGGCCGGCGCGCTGGCGAACTACCGCCAGTTGCAGGGCAAGGAACTGTCGTACAACAACATCGCGGATTCGGACGCGGCGTGGGAATGCGTGAAGACGTTCGACGCGCCGGCCTGCGTGATCATCAAGCATGCGAACCCGTGCGGCGTCGCGGTCGGCAACGACTCGGCCGACGCGTACGCGAAGGCCTTCCAGACCGACCCGACCTCGGCATTCGGCGGCATCATCGCGTTCAACCGCGAAGTCGACGAAGCGGCCGCGCAAGCCGTTGCGAAGCAGTTCGTCGAAGTGCTGATCGCCCCGTCGTTCTCCGACGCCGCGAAGCAGGTGTTCGCCGCGAAGCAGAACGTGCGCCTGCTCGAAATCGCGCTGGGCGACGGCCATAACGCATTCGACCTGAAGCGCGTCGGCGGCGGCCTGCTCGTGCAGTCGCTCGATTCGAAGAACGTGCAGCCGCACGAGCTGCGCGTCGTCACGAAGCGGCACCCGACGCCGAAGGAAATGGACGACCTGCTGTTCGCATGGCGCGTCGCGAAGTACGTGAAGTCGAACGCGATCGTGTTCTGCGGCAATGGCATGACGCTCGGCGTCGGCGCCGGCCAGATGAGCCGCGTCGATTCCGCCCGCATCGCGAGCATCAAGGCGCAGAACGCCGGCCTGACGCTGACCGGCTCGGCCGTCGCGTCGGATGCGTTCTTCCCGTTCCGCGACGGCCTCGACGTCGTCGTGGCGGCCGGCGCGACCTGCGTGATCCAGCCGGGCGGCTCGATGCGCGACGACGAAGTGATCGCGGCAGCCGACGAGCACAACATCGCGATGATCCTGACGGGCGTGCGCCACTTCCGTCACTGATCGCCGCACGCGGCCCGCGCGGCCGCTGCACCGGAACCCGGCGGCATCATCCCCGCCGGGTTTTTTATTGCGCGACGCCTTCGCGCACGGCCGGGCAACCGGTGTGCCGCACCATTCGTTGTAGTATCGCTGCATCACGCCACTCTCCTCACTCATGCGAATTCTCGGCATCGACCCCGGCCTGCGCGTCACCGGCTTCGGCGTCATCGACGTCAGCGGCCACCGGCTCGCCTATGTCACGAGCGGTGTGATCCGCACGCCGACGGCCGACCTGGCCACCCGGCTCGGCACGATCTTCCAGGGCGTGTCGACGATCGTGCGCGAACACGCGCCCGACCAGGCCGCGATCGAAAAGGTGTTCGTCAACGTGAACCCGCAGTCGACGCTGCTGCTCGGCCAGGCGCGCGGCGCCGCGATCTGCGGCCTCGTCGCGGGTGGCCTGCCGGTCGCCGAATACACGGCGCTGCAGCTCAAGCAGGCCGTGGTCGGCTATGGCCGCGCGACCAAGACGCAGATGCAGGAAATGGTCACACGGCTGCTCAACCTGTCCGGCCAGCCCGGCTCCGATGCGGCCGACGCGCTCGGCATGGCGATCTGCCATGCGCACGGCGGCAACACGCTCAGCACGCTGGGCGGCCTCGCGCCGGCGCTCGCGCAGAAAGGGCTGCGGGTGCGGCGCGGCAGACTGGTCGGCTGACGCCGCACACCGCGGCCCGGCACGTCGGCTCGACTGCATTGGCCGCCTTGCCCGGTTTGCCCGCGCCCGCCATGCGCGCGACCCGCGCCGCTTCGGCCTGACGGCCGCGCCCATCGGCATTGCGCCGCGCGTGCGCTACACTCGCGCTTTCTTCCTCGCATCCCGTCCTCCATGATCGGTCGCATCGCCGGCATCCTGCTCGAAAAGAACCCGCCTCATCTGCTCGTCGACTGCAACGGCGTCGGCTACGAAATCGACGTGCCGATGAGCACCTTCTACAACCTGCCGCAAACGGGCGAACGCGTCGTGCTGCTCACGCAGCAGATCGTCCGCGAGGACGCGCACCTGCTGTACGGCTTCCTGACGCAGCAGGAGCGCACGACCTTCCGCGAACTGCTGAAGATCACCGGCATCGGCGCGCGCATGGCGCTCGCCGTGCTGTCCGGCATGAGCGTGCAGGAACTCGCGCAGGCCGTGACGATGCAGGACGCCGCCCGCCTCACGCGCCTGCCCGGCATCGGCAAGAAGACCGCCGAGCGCCTGCTGCTCGAACTGAAGGGCAAGCTCGGCGCCGACCTCGGCGCGCTCGCCGGCGCCGCGTCGCCGTCCGACCACGCGACCGACATCCTCAACGCACTGCTGGCGCTCGGCTACTCCGAGAAGGAAGGCCTTGCCGCGATCAAGAACGTACCGGCCGGCACCGGCGTGTCCGAAGGCATCAAGCTCGCGCTGAAGGCATTGTCGAAGGCGTAACGCGCGTTCGATCCGGCCGTCGAAGCCAGTGTCGCGCCGCCGCGCGGCGCTCGCCAGTCGGCCGTTCGGCCAGGTGGCCCGGGCTGCGTCGCGCGGTACAATGGCCGCATGATTGAAACCGACAAACTCGCCACCGAGCAGCGGATCATCGCCGCCACACCTGCCTCGTCGCACGAGGAGGTGTTCGAACGTGCGTTGCGACCGCGCCAGCTCGATGACTACGTCGGCCAGGAAAAGGTGCGCGGCCAGCTCGAGATTTTCATCGAAGCCGCGAAGCGCCGCTCCGAGCCGCTCGACCACGTGCTGCTGTTCGGGCCGCCGGGTCTCGGCAAGACGACGCTCGCACACATCATCGCGCGCGAGATGGGCGTGAACCTGCGCCAGACGTCGGGCCCCGTGCTCGAGCGCGCGGGCGATCTCGCCGCGCTGCTGACGAACCTCGAAGCGAACGACGTGCTGTTCATCGACGAAATCCACCGGTTGTCGCCGGTCGTCGAGGAAATCCTGTATCCGGCGCTCGAGGATTACCAGATCGACATCATGATCGGCGAAGGCCCGGCCGCGCGCAGCGTGAAGCTCGACCTGCAGCCGTTCACGCTGGTCGGCGCGACCACCCGCGCGGGGATGCTCACCAACCCGCTGCGCGATCGTTTCGGGATCGTCGCGCGCCTCGAGTTCTACGACGCCGATCAACTGTCGCGCATCGTACGGCGCTCGGCGTCGCTGCTGAATGCGCAGATCGATCCGAACGGCGCGCTGGAAATCGCGAAACGCTCGCGCGGCACGCCGCGGATCGCGAACCGGCTGCTGCGTCGCGTGCGCGACTTCGCGGAAGTGAAGGCCGACGGCCAGATCACCGCGGCGGTTGCCGACGCCGCGCTCGCGATGCTCGACGTCGATCCGGTCGGCTTCGACCTGATGGACCGCAAGCTGCTGGAAGCGATCCTGTACAAGTTCGATGGCGGCCCGGTCGGCATCGACAACCTCGCGGCGGCGATCGGCGAGGAGCGCGACACGATCGAGGACGTGCTCGAACCGTACCTGATCCAGCAGGGCTTCCTGCAGCGCACGCCGCGCGGGCGCGTCGCGACGCTGCTCACGTATCGCCACTTCGGGCTGTCGGTACCCGACGCGCGCCGCCCCGAACGCGACGAGTGGGATACCCCCGACGGGAAGTAATCCGTCGCCCGAGCCGCACCGCCATGACGACGCCGCCCAGCCGCCACCCCACCGCGCCCGCGCCGGGCCCGCGCTGGGCCGAGCCGATCCGCAAGCGGCTCGTGGCCGGCATCACGCACCTGACGGCCGGCGGCGGTGGCCCGTCGATCGATCTCTCCTCTCCGCCCGGAGACCCGGGGCTGTTCGGCCCCGACGCCGTCTGCTGGCGCGTGCATGCCGATTTCACGTCGATGATGACGGGCGGCATCGCCGCGTTGCTGCTGCAGGCGCTCCACCCGCTCGCGCTCGCGGGCGTCTGGGATCATTCGTCGTTCCGCACCGACATCTTCGGCCGCTTGCGGCGCACCGCCACGTTCATCACGGGGACGACGTTCGGCAGCCGCGCGGACGCGCTCGCGCTGATCGAGCGCGTGAAAGCGATCCATGCGCGCGTCACGGGCAGCGCGCCGGATGGCCGGCCGTACCGCGCCGACGATCCCGCGTTGCTGACCTGGGTGCACGTCGCGGAAGTGTCGAGCTTCCTCGCCGCGCATCTGCGTTACGTGAATCCGGCGCTGCCGGGCGAACTGCAGGACCGCTACTACGCGGAGACGGCACTGATCGCCGAGTTGCTCGGCGCCAATGAGGTTCCTCGTTCACGCGCCGAGGTGGCAACCTATCTCGCGCGCATGCTGCCCGAACTCGAAGCCGGGCCGCGTACCTTCGACGTGATGTCGATCCTGCTGAACGTGCCGGTCGCGAAGCCCGCGCTGCGGCCTGCCGCGTCGCTGGTGATGCATGCCGGGATCGACCTGCTGCCGCCGTGGGCGCAGCGCATGCTCGGCGTGTCGACGTTCGCGCCGTTGCGGCGCGCGGTGGTCCGGCCCGGCATCCGCGCGGTCGCCCCCGTGCTGCGCTGGGCGCTCGTCAACGGCGCGTCAAAGCGTGCGCGCCGCCGCGCGACGGCCACCCCGTCCGACGACACTCCGCCAGCCTGACGATCCGCTTGTTCGGATCATTTCAATTTACCGTCAAATACCTGTGACAAGCTGACGGGCTTGCACCCGCGCACGGTCGCACGTCCTGCCTGTCACGCACGCCCGTGGCCCGCGCGGTGTCCCGCCACCCGCTACCGACACCCGATGCCCGCGATGCCACGCCTGCCGATCCGTTTCGCCCTTGCCGCCAGCCTGTCCACCCTCTTCGCCCTCGCCGCGTGCGGCGGCGACGACGTCGTCGCCGTCGCACGCACGGACGCACAACCGCCATCCGGCGGCACGACGACGCCGGCTCCCACGCCGCCCGCCACGACCACCCCGCCACCGGGCAAGTGGAAGGCGGCCCGCGCCGGCGACCTGATCGACGTCACGCTCGGCGATCTCCATCCGACGCAGGGTGCGATCGGCTACGACCAGATCTACTACAAGCTCGGCCGCTACGAACTGCAGCCCGACAAGAAGTTCGACGACTTCTGCGCGGATGAAGGCCTCGGCGGCGTCGCATCAAGCGGCTACACGGCCCGATCGTCGCTGCGCGAGCCGGCCAGCTACACGTGCGCAACGACCGACGCGAACGCCCGCGACCGCTCGGTGCTGAACCCCGTCGTGATCGGCCCGAACGGCGACGCGCTGTACCTGACCGACGGCCACCACGGCCTGTCGACCTATTACGAAACGCCCGACGGCGGCCCGGCGCTGCACGTGCACGTCGTCGTCAAGGACAACCTCAGCGACTACTCGGGCGACGCGTTCTGGCAGCAGATGCAAAGCCGCGGCTACCTGCGCCTGAAGAACGGCGAAGGCAAGCCGATCACGACCGCGCAACTGCCGACCGGCCTCGGCCTGACACTCGGGATGACGAACGACCGCTACCGCTCGCTCGTCTATTTCACGCGCGACATCGGCTACAGCAAGCCCGCACAAGCGACCGACTACCTCGAGTTCTACTGGGCCGACTGGCTGCGCGCGCAGCCCGGCACGTTCGCGCTGGCGAGCTACGACCTCACGCGCGGCGGCACGACCGATCCCGACCCGGCGAAGGCCGACACCGGCTACCTGAATGCGGTCTGGAACGCATCGACGCGGATGGTCGCGGCCACCGACCCCGTGATCGACGGCAAGACGGGCGCCGACCTCGGGCGCGCCGATGCGATCAACGGCGGGAAGAAATACAGCAAGGGGGAATTCGACAAGCTGCGCCAGCCGATCACGGCCGACAAGCCCGGCAAGATCGCGTACGCGCTCGACTACAAGACGCGTCACGGGCTGCCGCAGTAAGCATCACACCGAAAGGAAGAAAGGGCACCCCGGGCCGGCCATGCCGGACGGGGGTGGCGCGCTCAAAGCACCTTGCGGTACCCGTCGTCGTCGCTCGCGGCTTCGAGATGCGACACGTCGGCCCACCGCACGACCTGCGCACGACCATCCACGTAATCGACGACGTTGATGCTGGTGTTGAGCAGCTGATAGGTACGCGGCGCCGACAGCTCGATCCCGTTCGCGAAGCGATACACGCAATCGAGCACGCCGCCGTGCGCGACGCACGCGATGCGGCCGCCCGGATGCGCGGCGACGATCGGTTCGAGCGCATGCAGCACGCGGTGATAGAACGCACGCTGCGACTCGCCGCCCTCCGGCGCGAAGCCCGGGTCGCGCGTCTGCCAGGCCGCATACGCGTCCGGAAACAGCGCCTCGATCTCGGTGCTGTCGTGCCCCTGGAATGCGCCGTACGAACGCTCGCGCAACCCTTCGCGCAGCAGCAGCGGCAACCCGAGCGCATCGGCGAACGGTTGCGCGGTCTGTTGCGCGCGCATCAGGTCGCTCGAATACACCGCGTCGATCCGCGCGCCGTCGCGCGCCTCTCTCGCGAGCCGCGCCGCCAGCCGCTGCGCCTGCTCGAGCCCGGTGTCGGCCAGCGGGATGTCGATATGCCCCTGGATACGCTTGATGCGGTTCCAGGCCGTCTCGCCATGGCGGATGAAAAGAATCTGCGTGGTGGCCATCGCGGCGAATCTCCGGGGAAGAATCAGGGCCGCACTTGCAGCCAGAACGTCACGGGGCCGTCGTTGACGAGCGACACCTGCATGTCGGCGCCGAACTCGCCCGTCTCGACGACGGGATGGCGCGCCCGCGCGGCGGCGACGAAATAGTCGAACAGCCGCGCGCCTTCGTCGGGCGGCGCGGCCGGCGTGAAGCTCGGACGCAGTCCGCTGTTGGTATCGGCTGCCAGCGTGAACTGCGACACGAGCAGCAGCCCGCCCGCGCGGCCTTCGCCGTCGATGTTCGATACCGGGAGGTTCATCTTGCCGGCTGCGTCGCTGAACACGCGGTAGCCGAGCAGCTTCGCGAGCAGCTTGTCGGCCGCGGCCTCGGTATCGCCACGCTCCGCGCAGACCAGCGCGAGCAGGCCCGCGCCGATCTCGCCCGTCGTCCGGCCGCCGACGCGCACGTCGGCGCGCGTCACACGCTGGATCAGCGCGATCATGCGGTCAGCGTGACGCGTGCGAAGCGGCGCTTGCCGACCTGCACGACGAACTCGCCGGCCTCGACCTTCAGGCCCTTGTCCGACACGGTCGCGCCGTCGATCTTCACGCCGCCCTGCTCGATGTTGCGCAGCGCTTCGCTGGTCGACGGCACGAGGCCCGCCTGCTTCAGCAACTGCCCGATCGCCAGCGGCGCGCCGGCCAGCGTGACCGACGGAATGTCGTCCGGCACGCCGCCCTTCGCGCGGTGGTTGAAGTCCTCGAGCGCGCGCTCGGCGTCGGGCTGCGAGTGGAACCGCGCGACGATTTCCTGCGCGAGCAGCACCTTGAAATCGCGCGGGTTGCGGCCGCCTTCGGCCTCGCGCTTGAAGCCGGCGATCTCGTCGAGGCTGCGGAACGACAGCAGCTCGAAGTAACGCCACATCAGCGTGTCCGAGATGCTCATCAGCTTGCCGAACATGTCGGTCGGCTTCTCGCTGATGCCGACGTAGTTGCCCTTCGACTTCGACATCTTCTCGACGCCGTCGAGGCCTTCGAGCAGCGGCATCGTCAGGATGCACTGCTGTTCCTGGCCGTACTGCTTCTGCAGTTCGCGGCCGACCAGCAGGTTGAACTTCTGGTCGGTGCCGCCGAGTTCGAGATCGGCGTTCAGCGCGACCGAATCGTAGCCCTGCATCAGCGGGTACAGGAATTCGTGGATCGAGATCGGCACGCCGCCCTGGAAGCGCTTCGTGAAATCCTCGCGCTCGAGGATCCGCGCGACCGTGTAGCGCGACGCGAGCTTGATCATCCCGTCCGCGCCGAGCGGCATCGACCATTCGCTGTTGTAGCGGATCTCGGTCTTGTCGCGATCGAGCACGAGCGCGGCCTGCTCGAAGTAGGTCTTCGCGTTCGATTCGATCTGCTCGCGCGTGAGCGGCGGGCGCGTCGCGTTGCGACCCGACGGATCGCCGATCAGCGACGTGAAATCGCCGATCAGGAAGATCACCGTATGGCCGAGATCCTGCAGCTGGCGCATCTTGTTCAGCACGACCGTATGGCCGATGTGGATGTCCGGTGCGGTCGGATCGAGGCCGAGCTTGATGCGCAGCGGCGTGCCCGTGGCTGCGCTGCGCGCGAGCTTCTGCGCGAACTCTTCCTCGATCAGCAGCTCGTCGACGCCGCGCTTCGTGACGGCGAGCGCATGCCGGACTTCGTCGGTGATCGGGAAAACGGGCTTGGAACTGGGTTCGGTGCTCATCGGTGCCAGGAAGAATGTCGCAAAAACAGGGATTTTCCCATAACTTGCGCGCGCATCGCTTAACGACGCGTCACGTTACGCGGATAATCGGGCGCAAGGCGCGCGGCACCGGCCCGCGCCGCACGATCCAGGAGAACCCAACGTGCCGCAACGACAGCCGCAGCCTGCCCATCCGGCAGACGGCATCTACTTCGGGCTGATGTCGGGAACCAGCATGGACGGCGTCGACGGCGTCGCCGTGCGTTTCGAGGCCGGCCGCGCGCCGGTCGTGCTCGCGGAAGCGTTCGTCGGCTTCGCGCAATCGCTGCGCGACGCGCTGTTCGCGCTGCAGCAGCCCGGCGACAACGAGATCGACCGCGAATCGCTCGCGGCGAATGCGCTCGTCACGCGCTATGCGGTGTGCTGTCATGAATTGCAGCGCACGGCCGGCCTGTCGCGCGACGAGATCCGCGCGATCGGCGTGCACGGCCAGACGGTGCGCCATCGCCCCGAGCGCGGCTATACGCGCCAGCTCAACAATCCGGCGCTGCTCGCCGAACTGACGCAGGTCGACGTGATCGCCGATTTCCGCAGCCGTGACGTGGCCGCCGGCGGTCACGGCGCGCCGCTCGCGCCCGCGTTCCATGCGACGGTGTTCGGCGCACCGGGCGAAACGCGGGTCGTCTGCAATCTCGGCGGGATCAGCAACATCACGATCCTGCCCGGCGCGGGCGGCGACGTGCGCGGCTTCGACTGCGGCCCCGCCAATGCGCTGATCGACGCATGGGCGACCCGCCATCTGGGCAAGCCGTACGACGACGGCGGCAAGTTCGCCGCCCGCGGCACCGTCCACGCGGCGCTGCTCGCTGCGCTGCTCGACGAACCGTATTTCACCGCGCCGCCGCCGAAAAGCACCGGACGCGACCTGTTCAATCCCGCGTGGCTCGATGCGAAGCTCGCCGCGTTCTCGCAGGTCGCACCGGAGGACGTGCAGGCGACGCTCACCGCGCTCACCGCCGTGTCGGTGGCGCGCGAAGTCGCGCAGCACGCACCCGGCTGCAAGGCCGTGTTCGTATGCGGCGGCGGCGCACGCAATCCGGTGCTGCTCGACGCACTCCGGCACGCGCTGCGTGAAGCCGGCGTGCCGGCCACCGTCGATACGACGGCCGCGCTCGGCGTGCCACCGCAGCAGGTCGAAGCGCTCGCGTTCGCGTGGCTCGCGTACCGCTTCACCGCGCGCCAGCCCGGCAATCTCGCGACGGTCACCGGCGCAGCCGGCAACCGCGTGCTGGGCGCGCTCTATCCGCGCTGACGCGATATCCGCCGCGCGGCGAGCGCTGCAGCGCGAGCGCGCATAAAAAAACGGGGCATGAAGCCCCGTTTTTCATTCCGGCGAACCGGCGCGAATCTGTCGCGCGCTCAGACCGAGAACGACGAACCGCACCCGCAGGTGGTGGTCGCGTTCGGGTTCTTGATCACGAACTGGGCGCCGTTGAGGTCGTCCTTGTAGTCGATCTCGGCGCCGACCAGGTACTGGTAGCTCATCGAGTCGATCAGGAGCTGGACGCCGTTCTTGTTCATCACGGTGTCGTCCTCGTTGACTTCCTCGTCGAACGTGAAGCCATACTGGAAGCCGGAGCAGCCGCCACCCTGCACGAACACGCGCAGCTTCAGGTCGGGATTGCCCTCTTCGTCGATCAGTTGCTTGACCTTGTCGGCCGCGGCGTCGGTGAAGACGAACGGCAGCGGCATATCGGTCGTCGTTGCTGCGGTTTCGGTAACAGCGTTCATTCGAACTCTCCAAAAAGCTTTAGCCGCTATTGTAGGGCCGATCAGAAGATCGTGCCGAAGTCCATGAAATCAATAGGTTCTTGTCGATTTCATCAAGCGTGCCCGCGCGAGCGGCCGCCGCAGCGGCCCGGGCGCGGGAAACAGCGCGCATAAAAAAACCGCCAGCGTGAAAGCTGGCGGTTTTTCCGGCGGACGCCACCCGAAAGCGGCGAGGCCATGAAGCGGAATTAACGCTTCGAGAACTGCTTTGCGCGGCGTGCCTTGCGCAGACCGACCTTCTTACGCTCGACTTCACGCGCATCGCGCGTGACGAAGCCTGCGCTCGACAGCGACGGCTTGAGCGTCGCATCGTAGTCGATCAGTGCACGGGTGATGCCGTGGCGCACTGCGCCTGCCTGACCCGTTTCGCCGCCGCCGTTGACGTTCACCTTGATGTCGAACGTCTGGCCGTGGTTCGTGAGTTCCAGCGGTTGACGCACGATCATCAGCGACGTTTCGCGCGAGAAGTAGTCAGCGATGGGCTTGCCGTTGACGATGATGTCGCCCTTGCCAGCCTTGATGAAGACACGTGCGACAGCGCTCTTGCGGCGGCCCGTGCCGTAGTTCCAGTTACCGATCATGTGGGCTCCCCTTAGATCTCGAGCGCCTTCGGCTGTTGAGCCGAGTGCGGATGCGTCGCTTCTGCGTAGACCTTCAGCTTCTTGATCATCGCGTAGCCGAGCGGGCCCTTCGGCAGCATGCCCTTGACCGCCTTCTCGAGCGCGCGGCCCGGGAAGCGTTCCTGCATCTTGCCGAACGTCGTTTCATAGATACCGCCCGGGTAGCCCGAGTGACGGTAGTACTTCTTGTCCAGCGTCTTGTTGCCCGTGACCTTCAACTTGCTCGCGTTGATGATGATGATGAAATCACCAGTGTCGACGTGCGGGGTGAACTCAGGCTTGTGCTTGCCGCGCAGACGGCGTGCCACTTCGCTGGCAACACGGCCGAGAACCTTATCCGTCGCGTCAATCACGTACCATTCGCGCGTCACCTCATGGGCTTTTGCGGAAAACGTCTTCATGATCGATCCAAAAAAAATGCTTTGCCCGATGTGTTCTTCCTGCTTGTCTGTGTGCGCTTCGAGGCGCGGTGCAGGCTCTCCCTGTTCTTTTTCCGTGGGCATGAATGCGGAAAAGCCCTGAATTATAAAGGAAATACGGTTGCGTGGTCAAAGAGAATCCACGTCCCGTGTCCGCGGCGGCCGAAATGGGCCAAAATTCGGTCGTGCCCCGACAAGCCAGGCGAACCGAGCGCCTGCGGCGGCACCCCTCGACGCGCGGCACATGACCTTGCCGCGCCAGACCGGCCGAACCCGAAAAACAACAAACCAGCATGATGAAACAACGACTTACGCCCTTCGTCGCGGCCGCCCTGCTGGCCGCCGCGGCGCCCGCCGTCGCCGCCCGCTCCGGCTGCGAAGCCAAGCTCGACGCGCTCGATGCGCGCATCGCCGAGGCCCGAACCGCCCATGCCGAAGATCGTATCGCGCGCCTGCGCGCGGTGCGCGAACGCGTCCGCCACTTCTGCGCGCGCGGCCACGGCCACGCATCGGCCGCCCATGCGCCGGCGCCCGATGCCGGCTCGCGCGGCACGCCGCCCGACGCGACCTCGCAGCCGGCTGCGCGCCAGCCGGCGTAACGGTGCCGACGCGCGCAAGCCGCGCGCCGATGTTTGCATGGGACGAAAAAAAGCCCGAACGGCTGGTTCGGGCTTAATCCACCTTAGGAGGAGGGTGGAGGAGACATTCGGAGGTTGCCGCAGCGCGACAACCAATGAGGCTCATTATACGAATGCCCCGCCGACTTCACAAGAAAATTTGCATTGCGAAATCAAATCTCATGATGCGGGATTTCGATCGGCAAGCCGAGGAAGGTAATTTTCTCTTTCAAATCATATACATAACCACCTCACACGCGACCTGAAACCGTCCTCGCCTAGAGCAAAACCCCTAAATCCGGCAGGGAAATCATCGGCCGGCGCCCCGCTCGCGCGGCGCCGGCATGGCGCGTCGTGCAGCGCATCAGCCGATCGTTGCACCGCGGGCTACAATGCCGGATCGAATCCGAATCAGGCAACGCTGGAGTGCAAGCATGGAATGCAAAGTAAGCTGGATGGGCCAGGACGGCATGGCGTTTTCCGCCGAGACCGGCAGCGGGCACCTCGTCACGATGGACGGCGCGCCGGAAGGCGGCGGCCACAACCTCGCGCCGCGTCCGATGGAAATGGTGCTGCTCGGCACTGGCGGCTGCACGGCCTATGACGTCGTGCTGATCCTGAAGAAGAGCCGCCAGGAAGTCACCGGCTGCTCGGTTACGCTGAAGGCCGAGCGCGCGAGCGAAGATCCGAAGGTGTTCACGAAGGTGCACTTCCACTTCACGGTCACGGGCCGCAACCTGAACCCGGCCACGGTCGAGCGCGCGATCAACCTGTCGCACGACAAGTACTGCTCCGCGTCGATCATGATCGCGAAGACGGCCGAACTCACGCATTCGTTCGACATCGTCGCGGCCTGACCGCACGGCGCGCAAGAAAAAAGGGCCGGCGCTCCGCAAGGAGACGCCGGCCCTTTCGCATTCGAACGGCAAAGCAGGCCGATAAGCCGGATTCTGTGCACGCCGCGCACCGAAGCACGCAACGCGTGGCAGTCATTCCTCTAGGCGCGCCATTGCTGACGCGCTCAAGCTTCCTACCCGCAGACGAGACGGGGGCCCCGTCCTGCATCCGAAAATGCGCGCCTGCCTACTTGGAATTGCTCCGGGTGGAGGTTACCGTGCCGGCGAACGTCGCCGTCGCCGCGGTGCGCTCTTACCGCACCGTTTCACCCTTACCTGATCCCGGCTTGCGCCGGGCCATCGGCGGTTTGCTTTCTGTTGCCCTGTTCCGCGTGTCGCCACGGATGGCCGTTAGCCATCACCCTGCCCTGTGGAGTCCGGACTTTCCTCGCCCCCGCGCGCCCGAAGACGGCGAGGCCGCGACTGCCTGGCCTGCTTTGCGACGCGCATTCTAGCACTGCGCGCCGCCGTCGGCAGCGCGCGAGCGGCGGCCGCGGCGAAACACGGCCGGATCGTCGTAGAACGCGGCGTCGGCGTTCGCCGCGCACCAGCCCGGCACGCCGAGCACCGGCAGCGGCGCGAAGTCGCGGCTCGTCAGCGCGCGCGTCGCCAGTTCGGCGGCGATGTGCGCGTCGACATGCGCGATCCGTCGCGCGTCGGGCCATGAAAAATAGTCGGCGCTCACTTCGACGATCCAGGCGTGCGCGGTGCAGGACTTGTACGGTACGACGAGCTGTTCGAGCAGCGCATGGCCGACGAGCCGCGCTTCGCAACGCGTGCCCCACGCATCGCGCGAGCTCACCAGCAGCCGCGGCCAGTCGAAGCCGCGCAGCGCGTCGGCGAGCGCGTGGTCGGCGGTGACGAACAGCGTGCCGTTCTCGTCGAACAACGTGAGCGCATCGCGCAACGTGCCGCGCACCGGGCCGACGCCGCCCGCCGCGTCGATCGCCGCGGCCTGGCGCGCGTTCAACGCGGCCTTGGTGCGCGGGTACGCGAACCAGACGAGCGCATTGAAGAAGTCGTGAAGATGGTGGCGGGTCGGCACCCGCCCGGTGTCGGCAATATGGGTCTCGTACGCGACGCCGGGCGGCAGTTCGGCCTGCGGCACGAAGCGCAGCGGCCTGCCGCGACCGGTGACGCGATCGCCGCCTCGCGATACGCGATCCAACGCGCCGTTCAACGCATCGAGCAGCGCGGCCGCGCCCGCACGGGCAGCCGCCTGCCACGCGCGGCCCGGCTCCGCGTAAGGCGCGAGCCACGGCGCGGACCAGTCGATCCGCGCGAAATCCGCCGCCGCGCGACCGGCCGCGGGGCCCGGTTCGCGCGGTGGCGCGCAGCTCACGCCAGTTTCCAGCCGATCGTCTCGCCGCCGCGCAGCGGCACGACCGGCGTCTCGCCCGCGAAGATCTCGCGCGGCAGTTCCCACGGCTCGCGGCGCAGCGTGACCGTCTCGGCGCTGCGCGGCAGCCCGTAGAAATCGGCGCCGAAGAAGCTCGCGAACCCTTCCAGCTTGTCGAGCGCGCCGGCCGTGTCGAACGCTTCCGCGTACAGCTCGAGCGCGTGCAGCGCCGTGTAGCAGCCCGCGCAACCGCACGCGGTTTCCTTCGCGTCGCGCGCGTGCGGCGCGCTGTCGGTGCCGAGGAAGAAGCGCGGGTTGCCCGACGTCGCGGCCTCGACCAGCGCCACGCGATGCGTCTCGCGCTTCAGCACCGGCAGGCAGTAGTAATGCGGGCGGATCCCGCCGACGAACAGCGCGTTGCGGTTGTACAGCAGGTGATGCGCGGTGATCGTCGCGCCGAGCAGGCCGGGCGCCGCGTCGGCATCGCGGACGTAGTCGGCCGCGTCCTTCGTCGTGATGTGTTCGAACACGACCTTCAGGCCCGGGAAATCGCGGCGCAGCGGCGTCATCACGCGGTCGATGAACACCTTCTCGCGGTCGAACAGGTCGATCGACGCATCGGTCACCTCGCCGTGCACGAGCAGCGGCATGCCGGTTTCCTGCATCGCCTCGAGCGTCTTCGCACATTTCGCGAGATCGGTGACGCCATGGTCGGAATTCGTCGTGGCGCCTGCCGGATACAGCTTCACGCCGTGCACGAAGCCGCTTTCGCGCGCGCGGCGGATTTCGTCGGGCGGCGTGTTGTCGGTCAGGTACAGCGTCATCAGCGGCTCGAACGTCATCCCGGCCGGCAGCGCGGCGAGGATGCGCTCGCGATACGCCTGCGCCTGCGCGGTGGTCGTGACCGGCGGCTTCAGGTTCGGCATGACGATGGCGCGGCCGAACTGGCGGGCGGTGTGCGGCAGCACGGCGGCGAGCATGTCGCCGTCTCGCAGGTGCAGGTGCCAGTCGTCGGGACGGGCGAGCGAAAGCGTCGCCGGGGAAGAAGCGTTCGAGGCAGTCATAGGAGGCGTCGTGAGGAACGGGCGTGCCATCGGCGGGGCCGGAACGCACGTGCGCGGGCCGACTGACGGCAAACCGCAACACGGGGCCTTTGGCCAGCGGAATCCGCTTTTTACCGCTCAGGGCTCGGTGATATGCTAGAAGCCGCATTGTACCGGGGTTCGCCCGGTTCGTTACCCCCTGCTTCAGCCTGCCGCCCCACGTAAAATGTGCCAACTCCTAGGAATGAACTGCGCCGCGCCGACGGACGTCACATTCTCCTTCACAGGTTTCGCGGCCCGGGGCGGGCTCACCGATCACCATGCCGACGGCTGGGGCATCGCGTTCTTCGAAGACAAGGCCTGCCGCCTCTTCATCGATCACCAGGCATCGGCCACGTCGCCGATCGCCGAAATGGTGAAGCGCTACCCGATCAAGTCCAAGAACACGATCGCGCACATCCGCAAGGCGACGCAGGGGCACATCCTGCTCGAGAACAGCCATCCTTTCATGCGCGAACTGTGGGGCCGGCACTGGATCTTCGCGCATAACGGCGACCTGCAGGACTACGCGCCGGACATGGACGGCAGCGTCTACCATCCGGTCGGCACGACCGACAGCGAACAGGCGTTCTGCGTGCTGATGCAGGGGCTGCGCGAAGCCTTTCCCGGCGCGCAGCCGCCGCTGCCGGAGCTGTTCGAGCGGGTCGGCGAACTGACGCGCGGCATCACCGATCACGGCGTGTTCAACTTCCTGATGTCGAACGGCCAGGCGCTCTTCGCGCACTGCTCGACGCGGCTGCACTACCTCGTGCGGCGCTGGCCGTTCTCGACCGCGCATCTCGTCGACGAAGACCTGTCGATCGACTTCGCCAAATACACGACGCCCGAGGATCGCGTCGCGGTGATCGCGACACAGCCGCTCACCGACAACGAAGTCTGGACCGCATTCGAGCCGGGCGAGCTGATCATGTTCCAGTGCGGCGACGTCGCCGCGCGGATGCAGATTCCGGTGCCCGAGCGCGTGCTCGAGAAGCTGCGCAACCCGTCGCTCGACGCGTCGGCGTCCGCGCCGCGCGCGGTGGTTCGCGAAGCGCTCGCTACCGCGGCCGACGGCGATTCCGACGACGCGATCGATTTCTGACGCCCGGCGCGGCATCGGCTGCGCCCGCTTTCTGCTCATTTACCGCTGGCTGCGCAGGCGTCATACCGCACTGTCGACGACGCGCGTCGTCGGCGCAAATCGCTCGGCTCCGGGCAATCGGGTTCCATTTTGAGCACCAGCCGGCGCAATCAATCGATGCCACACAACACTCGCTTGATTTTATTAAATTACAAGCGAAAATAAATAAAAGATGCAGCAAACAAAATAATCACCAATCAAAACGAAAATCCCGGATCTGCATTTTAACGCGCGCACGCCTGCCGGAACCGTGCGCTATCCCACCTACTCCGGTCACCCTACCGGATTCTCACACCCACCGCCCAAACCCGCCTCCATCATAGCTTTCGGTTCGATTACCCACACAAATCAAAAATACCACGCACTACGGTTCGCATCATTACAGTTTCCAGTTTATCGATAATCGACGCCCATTCGAATCAGTAGACTCCGCCCATCCTCGGTGTAACTAAACACGATTGGCGCGACACGCAGCCATAGCCGCCGCACGCCCCTTCGGATTATTTCCCCACCGCGGAATGCGAATTCGCCGAATGGCGGCGAATGCCACGTCAAAAGAAGAAAGAGGGGTATGTCGTGAATCACTCATTTCGATCGATATGGAGCGAGGCCGCCGGCTGCTGGGTCGCGGTGGCGGAAACGACCCGGGCGCGCGGCAAGCGCTCGGGCAGCGCATCGGGGGCACCTGCGTGCTCGACAGTTTCAACCCGACCGTCAACAACGACCTCGTCGGCGCCACGACCGTGTCGGGCGGCGACCGGGTCGGCCTGACGGGCGCCTGGACGGGCGCGACCGGCGACATGGGCTACACGCCGATGCCGCTCGCCAACACGTCCATCATTTCGGGCAACTCGAATCAGCCGTTGGTCACGCTCGGCGGCAAGACGCAAAGCGTCGGCACCCCCGATTCGATCACGGGCGGTCGCACGTCCGTCGCCACCTACGACTCGTCCGCGTTCGTGTCGTCGAACGCCGGCTCGACCGTCGTGCAGGTGTACCACGACGTGAACGGCGACCAGTACGTGAACACGCGGATCGGCACGGTCGCAAGCTCGGGCGGCACGCTCGACGTCTCGATCGGCAACGCGGCGAACGCGCCCGCGGCGACCGGCAACGTGATGACGATCGCGGCCAAGCAGAGCGATCTCACCTACGCGGACGGCACCGGCTCGGTCCCGAGCGTCATCAACTGGAATTCGCGCAACCAGATCTGGTTCATCACCGGCGACTATCTCGCGAGCGGCGGCCCCGTCGGCAGCATCCAGCTCGACGTGCCGACCTACGCGGGCACCTTCACCGCGTTCGACGGCAGCACGTGGACCGTCACCGATGCCGCGTCGCTCGCCGCGTACAACGACTTTCTCGTGCGTTCGGTCCGCAACGGCGCGCTCGGCTCGCAGACCGCCTACGACAACGCATTCGGCCAGGCCGTGACGCTCTCCCCGCAGACCTTCGAGTATGCGAACAACGTGTCGCCCGGCGACAAGAACGCGCTGCCCCGGAACTACCCGTCCGCGATGCACGGCACGGGCGCAAACGCGACGCTGCACATCGGCGAGGACGGCCAGATCGACTTCCGCGGCTCCAACACGATCGACGCGAGCGCGGCGGTCGTCGCGGAGAACGGTGCGCACTTCGTCAACGACGGGCGCCTGTCGGGCGACTTCACGCTGGTGCGCCTGCTGAGCGGCGCGAGCGGCGTCAACAACGGCACGATCTCATCCGGCTACACGGCCGGCGACAACGTCGACACGGGCACCGCCCGGCCCGACAACTTCGGGCTCGGCACGTATGTCGAAGGCAGCGGCGTGTATGCGAACGGCGCGGGCACCACGTTCGTCAACAACGGCGTGATGAACGTCGGCGCGTGGGATCTCACCCGCAACCGGCTCGACCTGCAGAACTACGCGGTGGCCGCGACGGACGGCGCGCACGCGTCGAACGCCGGCACGATCAACGTCGGCGTCAACGCGACGACGCTGGACAGCCAGGTGATCGGCGGCCTCGTCGCCGGCGGCAGCTTCACGAACGAAGCCGGCGGCACGATCTATCTCGGCCGCGCCGCGCAGTACGACGTCGCCGCGCCCGAAGCCACGAACGACGTCGCGCTCGCCGCGCACGCGTACGGCATCCTGCTCGGCGCGTCGGGCACCGCGAGCAATCTCGGCACGATCGTGATCGGCACGCAGACCCAGAACGGCGCCGCGCTGGCGAGCATCGGCTCGACTTCCGGCACGCTGACCAACGCGGGCGCGATCGTCGTCAACGGCGCCGCGGCCGGCACGCCGCTCGCCAACGTCGGCATGCTGGCGGCCAACACCGCCGCGACCGTGACCAACACGGGCACGATCACGCTGAATGGCGTGAACGGCATCGGCATCATGGTCGTCGGCACCGGCACGAACGCGACGGCCGCGACGTCGACCGGCACGATCAACGTGGCGGGTGGCCTCGATCCTGCGTCGGGCACGCGCAACTATGGCGTCTGGGCCGAGGGGCCGCTCGCGAAGGCCACGCTCGACGGCGCGCTGAACCTGACGGGCGCGGGCGCGATCGGCGTGCATGCGCGTTCGGGCGCGACGATCGACGTCGGCGCGAACGCCGTGCCGGCCTTCATGTCCGGCACCAACCAGATCGGCTTCTACGCCTACGGCGCGGGCTCGAAAATCAACGTCGCCGCGCAGCACCTGAGCGTCGACACCGACGATTCGACGCTGTTCCGCGTCGCGGGTGGCGCGGCCTACACGGGTGCATCCACGGCCGGCGTGCTGACGACCGACGTCAACGGCCAGCGCTCGCGCGGCGTACTCGCAACCGACGCCGGCACCACGCTGTCGACCGGCAACGCGGTCTACGACGTCAACGGCGCGAACGGCATCGCGATCGCGGTCGAAGGCGGCGCGAAGGGCACGATCGACGCCGGCGCGACGATCAACCTGAACGCGGCCGGCGCGACGGCGGGCGTCGTCGACGGGCAGGCGCACGACCTCGCCGGCGCGAATGCCGGCGCGCCGGTCGCGACGACGCTGACCAACCACGCGGCCGTCACGTCGTCGACCGCCGGCGTGACCGGCTTCATCGCGCAGAATCTCGGCACGCTCGAGAACCGCAGCACGGTGCTGCTGACCGGCGCCGGCTCGACGGGCGTCGTGGCCGGCACGCTCGGCACGGTGAACAACGCGTCGACGATCCGCGTGACCAACGGCACCGGCGCGCTCGTGCAGGGTGCGTCGGCCACGCTCGCCAATGCGGGTTCGATCGAAGCCGACGACGGTGTCGCGGGCGTGCGTCTGACGGGGGCCGGCGCATCGGTCGCGTTGTCGGGCGCCGGCACCGTCATCGCGAACGGCAACGCCGACGGCGTGCTGATCGACTCGACCGTCACGGGCGGCGGCATCGCGGCCGGCGCGACGTCGATCGCGGTCGGCGGCTCGGGCAGCGGGGTCCGCAACCTCGGTGCGAATGCAACGATCGCGCTGTCCGGCACGCAGGTCGCCACGACCGGCAACGGCGCCGACGGCCTCACATCGACCGGCGCCGGCGCGCGTATCGCGACCGATGCGGCCACGGTCGTCCGCACGGCGGGGGCCGATGCGCGCGGCGTGTCCGTGTCAGGCGCCGACTCCACGCTCACGGCCAACGGGACGACCATCGCGACGACCGGCGCGAACGCGCATGCGATCATCATGGACGGTGGCGCGACAGCCCTGCTGTCGGGCGCGAAAGTCACCGCGTCGGGCAACGCGGCCGACGGCATCGTCGCGCAAAACGGCGGCCGCATCGCCGATACGGGTTCGTCGCTCGCCAGCGCGGCCGGCAGCGGCGCCACCGCGAACAGCGGCGGCGTGCTCGCGTTGACCGGCACGGCGCTCACGGGCGCGACGGCCGGCGTGCTGACGTCGGACACGCTCGCGAACGGCGCGACCAGCTCGGTGCTCATCGACGGCGGCAGCGTGACGTCCGCCACCGGGCCGGCCTTCGCCGCGCGCGGCGGCACGGCCGACATCGCGGTGCGCAACGGCACGGTCGTGACGGCCGGCAACGGCACGCTGCTGAATCTCGCGAACGGCAGCAACGTCACGTTCAGCGCATCGGCGGTCAACCTCGCGGGCGACATCGTGTCGGACGCGTCGAGCACCGGCAACGTGTTCCTCGCGAACGGCACCACGCTGACCGGCAAGATCGACCCGGTCGCGCTGACCGTCGACGGCACGAGCACGTGGCGCATGACGGGCAGCTCGGTGCTGAGCAGCCTGACCAACGCGGGCCTCGTCGCGTTCGCCGCGCCGACCGGCTCGCCGACGCTGACGGGCAGCTACAAGACGCTGACGACCGGCGGCTACGTCGGCAACGGCGGCACGATCGCGCTGAACACGTATCTCGGCGCCGACGCATCGCCGACCGACCGGCTGATCGTGAACGGCGGCGCGGCGACCGGCACGACCGGCCTGAAGATCGCCAACACGGCCGGCGCCGGCGCGCAGACGACCGGCGACGGGATTGCCGTGGTCGTCACGGCCAACGGCGGCACGACCACCGCGTCGGCGTTCCATCTCGCCGGCCCGGTACAGGCCGGCGCGTACGAATACCGGCTCTATCGCGGCGGGCAAGGCGATGCGAACGGCTGGTACCTGCGTTCGCAGCTCGACCCGACCGACCCGGTCGACCCGATCCACCCGTCCGGCGGCGGCGACGGCGGCAGCAACGGGAATGGCAACGGCAACGGCGGCGCGCTCGCGTATCGTCCGGGCGTCTCCGGCTACGCGATGACGCCGCTGCTGAACGCCGACTACGGCTTCTCGACGCTCGGCAGGCTGCACGAGCGCGTCGGCGACCTCTACAACGTCGAGAAGCAACAGCCCGGCAATCGCGACGGCGTGTGGGGGCGCATCGGCGGCCAGAGTCTCGATGCGAACGCGGGTCGCTTCTCGGCCGACGAACGCACGTTCTTCGCGCAGTTCGGCAAGGACTGGACGCTCGACCAGGCACCGGGCGGCGCCGGCAGCACGCATGCGGGCGTGACGGCCAGCATCGGCGTGTCGAACGCGAGCTTCAGCGACATGGCGCGCGCCGGCTCGCCGAACCTGTCGACGTCGACGGGCTCGGTCGAGATGCATGCACAGAGCGTCGGCGGCTACTGGACCCGCTACCTGTCCGACGGCACCTACTTCGACAGCGTCGGGCAGGTCACGCACTACGGCAACCGCTATCGCGACAGCTACGGCAACGAAGCGTCGCAGAACGGCTTCGGCGTCGCGCTGTCGCAGGAAGTCGGCAAGCCGTTCGCGATCGGCACGTTCCCCGTTGCGATCGAGCCGCAGGCGCAGCTGATGTATCAATACCTGAAGCTGAACGGGTTCAACGACAACGTGTCGGCCGTATCGGGCACGACGACGAATGCGCTGCGCGGCCGCGTCGGCGTGCGCATCTTCCGGCCGAACCTCCAGTCGGACGCGGGCGGCGGCGCCGCGACGCCGTACTTCACGGCCGACGTGCTGCACGACTTCCTGTCGCCGGGGCAGACCGTCGTCGGCGGCACGCCGTTCGCCACGCATCTCGGGCGCACCTGGTACGAGCTCGGCGTCGGCGTGACCGCCGGCTTCGGCAAGTCGGGCGAGCTGTACGCGAACGCGAAGATCGCGCGCAACATCGGCGGTGACTACCGGCGCGGGATCGTCGGGCAGGTCGGCTACCGGTACAGCTGGTAACGCCCGGCGGCGGACGAAAAAAAACCGCCCGGCTGCCTGCCGGGCGGTTTTCGCATGGTCGCGCGCCAAAACGCGCGAACGCTCATCAGTGCAGGATCTTCGCGAGGAAGTCCTTCGCGCGTTCCGATTTCGGATTCGAGAAGAAATCATCCTTGCGGTCGTCCTCGACGATCGCGCCCTTGTCCATGAAGATCACGCGATGCGCGACCTTCTTCGCGAAGCCCATCTCGTGCGTGACGACCATCATCGTCATCCCTTCCTGCGCGAGTTCGACCATCACGTCGAGCACTTCGTTGATCATCTCGGGATCGAGCGCGGACGTCGGCTCGTCGAACAGCATCGCGATCGGGTCCATCGACAGCGCGCGCGATCGCGACACGCTGCTGCTGGCCGCCCGACAACTGGCCCGGATACTTGTGCGCATGCGCCTTCAGGCCGACGCGATCGAGCAGCTTCATGCCCTTCTCCGCCGCTTCGTCCTTGCCGCGGCCGAGCACCTTGATCTGCGCGAGCGTCAGGTTCTCGGTGATCGACAGGTGCGGGAACAGCTCGAAATGCTGGAACACCATCCCGACCTTCGAGCGCAGCTTCGACAGGTTCGTCTTCTTGTCGCCGACCGACTGGCCGTTCACGAGGATCTCGCCCTGCTGGAACGGCTCCAGGCCGTTCACGGTCTTGATCAGCGTCGACTTGCCCGAGCCCGACGGCCCGCACACGACGACCACCTCGCCTTTCTTGACCTCGGTCGTGCATTCGGTGAGGACCTGAAACTGGCCGTACCACTTCGAAACGTTCTTGATGGAAATCATCTTGTGACCTTTTTCTGGAGACCCTTGACGAGAGCAGACGCCAACGAGCAAATCACGAAATAGCATGCGCCGGCGAACAGGACCATCTCGACGGTCGTGCCGTCGCGATCGCCGATGTTGGCGGCCGTGCGGAAGAAGTCCGCGAGACTGATCACGTACACGAGCGACGTATCCTGGAACAGGACGATCGCCTGCGTGAGTAGCAGCGGCACCATCGCGCGGAACGCCTGCGGCAGGATCACGAGGCGCATCGCCTGCGCGTAGTTCATGCCGAGCGCGAACGCGGCATTCACCTGCCCGCGCGGCACCGCCTGGATGCCGGCGCGGATGATCTCGGAATAATACGCGGCTTCGAACAACGAGAACGCGACCATCGCCGAGGCAAGGCGGATGTCGATCGTCGGCGACAGCCCGAGCACGCCCTGCAGCACCTGCGGCACGATCAGGAAGAACCACAGCAGCACCATCACGAGCGGGATCGAGCGGAACACCGTCACGTACGCCTTCGCGAACCATGCGAGCGGCTTGACGCCGGACAGCCGCAGCAGCGCCAGCAGCGTGCCCCAGACGATCCCGACCACGATCGCGATCAGCGTGATCTTGAACGTGACGACCGCCCCCGACCACAGCGTCGGCAGCGCGCCGGGAATACTACTCCAGTCGAACTGATGCATCACTTGCCTCCGATATAGCCGGGCAGCCGCGTACGGCCTTCGATCCAGCGCATGAACGCCATCACGACGAGGTTGATCAGCACGTAGGCGAGCGTGACCGCGATGAACGACTCGTAGGTCTGCGCGGTGTAGTCGACGAGCTGGCGCGCCTGCGCGGACAGGTCGAGCAGACCGATCGTCGACGCGACGGCGGAATTCTTGAAGATGTTCAGGAATTCCGACGTGAGCGGCGGCACGATGATCCGGTATGCCACGGGCAGCAGCACGTAGCGATACGTCTGCCATTGCGTGAAACCCATCGCGAGGCCGGCCGCGCGCTGGCCCTTCGGCAGCGCGTTGATCCCCGAACGCACCTGTTCGCACACGCGCGCGCCCGTGAACAGGCCGAGACAGACGATCGACGCGGTAAAGAACTGCGTGGTCGGCGGCAACTGCTTGATCCAGGTGCCGATCGACGCAGGCAGCAACTCGGGTATCACGAGATACCAGACGAAGAACTGCACGATCAGCGGAATGTTCCGGAAGATCGACACGTACACGGTACCGATCGCGGACAGCCATTTGTTCGGCACGGTGCGCAGCACGCCGAACAGCGACCCGACGATCAGCGCGATGACCCAGGCGACGAGCGACACTTCGATCGTCACCCAGAAGCCGGACATCAGCCATCCGAAATAAGTCGTCGGCTCGCCGGTCGACACGGGGCTCAGAAAGATGCCCCAGTTCCAGTGGTAAGACATGGGCAAGACTCCAGCAAAAAGAAACGGAAGAAGCAGCGCCTCTTCCGTTTCAGTAGCGTCATTTCTGCATCAACGGCCGTGTGGTCAGTCGAGCGCCTTGTCGTTCGGGTTCGCGTACAGCTTCTTCATCGAATCGGACAGCGGGAAGTTCAGGTTCAGCCCCTTCGGCGGGATCGGGTTCTCGAACCACTTCGCGTAGATCTTCGCGGCTTCGCCCGACTTCTCGACTTGCGAGATCGCGTCGTCGACGACCTTCTTGAAGTCGGCGTCGCCCTTGCGCATCATGCAGCCGTAAGCCTCTTCCGATTGCGGCGTGCCGACGATCACCCATTCGCCCGGCTGCTTCGCCTTCGCGCGCTCGCCCGCGAGCAGCGCGTCATCCATCATGAATGCGACCGCGCGGCCCGATTCCAGCGTGTTGAACGAATCGCCGTGATCCTTCGCGCTGATGATGTTCATGCCGAGCTGCTTGTCGTTGTTCATCTTGCGCAGCAGGCGCTCCGACGTCGTGCCGGCCGTCGTCACGACCGTCTTGCCCTTCAGGTCGGCGAAATCCTTGACGCCCGAATCCTTCTTCGTCATCAGGCGCGTGCCGATCACGAAGATCGTGTCGGAGAACGCAGCCTGCTGCTGGCGCTCGAGGTTGTTGGTCGTCGAGCCGCACTCGATGTCGACCGTGCCGTTCTGCACCAGCGGAATACGGTTCTGCGACGTGACGGGGATGTTCTTCACCTGCAGGTTCGGCAGGTTCAGCTTCTTCTTCACCGCGTCGACCACCTTCAGCTGGAACTCGCGCGAATAGCCGACCACCTGCTGGTTCTGGTCGTAATAGGAGAACGGAATCGACGATTCGCGGTGGCCCAGCGCGATCACGCCCGTGTCCTTGATCTTCTTCAGCGTGCCCGTCTCCTGAGCATGCGCGCCGCTTGCGAACGCGCAAAGCGCCGCGACCGTCAGGACTGCCTTGTGGAATTTCATTTTGGTCATCTCCTTGGCTAAAACCCGCGCCAGTGTATCAAAGTAATATTTTTGAAAGTACTGGTTGTTTACCGCACTACGAATCGCCCTGTGCGAAGCCTTCCTCCAGACTTCGGGCGCTCCGAATGCGCGCGCGGGCGATGCCGGATCCGGCACCGCCCGCGAGGGTTCATATCCGCAATCGGGTGGATTGCGTCATGAATCGATCATAGTCGACGATCAGGGACGCCCGGTTAGGGACGCCCGGTCAGGGACGCCCGATCAGGGGTAGAGGCCGCGCATTTCGCGCGCCATCAGGATGCGCTTGCACGCGACGATGAACGCCGCCGTACGCACCGTCACCTTGTGCTCTTCCGCGACCGCCCACACGCCGGCGAACGCTTCGCGCATCACGCGCTCGAGACGATGGTTGATCTCGTCTTCCGTCCAGAAGAAGCTCGAGAAATCCTGCACCCACTCGAAGTACGACACGGTCACGCCGCCCGCGTTCGCGATCACGTCGGGGATCACCAGCACGCCGTTCGCGCTCAGGATGTCGTCCGCCGCCGTCGTCGTCGGGCCGTTCGCGCCTTCGACGATGATCTTCGTGCGGATCTTCGCTGCGTTCTTCTCGGTGATCTGGTTTTCCAGTGCCGCCGGGATCAGGATGTCGGTCTCGACCGTCCAGAACTCGTCGTTCGGCATCGGCTCGGCGCCTTCGAAGCCCGCGACGCCGCCCGTGCGTGCGACGTGGTCGAGCAGCTTGTTCGAATCGAGGCCGGCCGGCTGGTAGATCGTGCCCGTGTGATCCTGCACCGCGATCACCTTCGCACCCGCTTCCTGGAACAGCTTCGCCGCGATGCCGCCGACGTTGCCGAAGCCCTGCACCGCGATGCGCGCGCCTTCGATCTCGAGGCCCTTCTTCTTCGCCGCTTCCGAGCCGACGACGAACACGCCGCGGCCCGTGGCTTCCTTGCGGCCGAGCGAACCGCCGAGCGAGATCGGCTTGCCGGTCACGACGCCGGTCGACGTCTGGCCCTGGTTCATCGAGTACGTGTCCATCATCCACGCCATCACCTGTTCGTTGGTGTTGACGTCCGGTGCCGGAATGTCGGTGTTCGGCCCGATGATGATGCCGATTTCGCTGGTGTAGCGGCGCGTCACGCGCTCGAGCTCACCACGCGACAGCTTGCGCGGGTCGACGCGGATGCCGCCCTTCGCACCGCCGTACGGCACGTTCACGGCCGCGTTCTTCACCGACATCCATGCCGACAGCGCCATCACTTCCGACAGCGTCACGTCCTGGTGGTAGCGCACGCCGCCCTTGCCCGGGCCGCGCGACACGTTGTGCTGCACGCGATAGCCTTCGAAGTGCGCGACGGTGCCGTTGTCGAGCTCGATCGGGCAGTCGACGATCAGGATGCGCTTCGGGCGCTTCAGCGTTTCGAGCCAGCGCGACAGCGAACCGAGGTACGGCGCGACGCGATCGACCTGCTGAAGGTAGTTGCCCCACGGGCCGAGATCGTCGGCGTGCAGGTAGGACGGGATGGACTGCTGTTGCGAAGACATGGATGCTCCAACGTTCAACGGATTGCGCACATTGTCGAAAAACCGGTTTTTTTTATCCAATGCCGTTTGTTTATTCGATTATGCGTTTCTTGCATGATCGCGATTTTTCGCAAATCCGCGGTCGATTTGCGCAAGAACGGCCGCGATCGGCCGTGCATCGCGTTCGCGAAAAATCGGATGGCGTGGATGCGTGCCGCCCGCCGGACCGCCGTCCGACAGGCGCCGCAAGGCCGCCGTCGGCCGGCCGGGCCCGGTTGGCCGGATTAACCGCCGGCGGTTAATCTGCCGTGTCGCCGGCTGTGTCGCGCAGTTCGTCACGCACGACGTCCCACAGTGCGCGCACCAGTTTCTGCCGCGGCTCGTCGCCCTGCAGCGCGAGCTTGTCGCAGTACAGCCGGATCTCCATCGTCAGCGTGAACGGATGCGCGCCGCGCGCCGACCGGTCGAGCCGGATCAGCCGGCCGCCCGCGACCGCATCGTCGACCGCGCTGTGCGGCAGGAACGCGACGCCGTGCCCCGCGAGCGCCATCGCCTTCAGCCCTTCGGCCATGTCGGTTTCGTACACGCGATCGAGGAACAGCCGGGTCGGCGCATTCGCGATGATGACTTCGGTCATCCGGCCGAGATACGCGTTCGGCGTATACGACAGGTACGGCACGCGCGCGTCGGCCGCGCCCGGCAGCGTATGGCGCGGCCGGCCCGCGCGGCCGGGCGCCGAGAACGGGCTGATCGGCTCGCTGCCGAGGATCAGCATGTCGTAGCGCGCCGGGTCGAGCGCGACCGGGTGGCTCGGGTGGTGGTAGCCCATCACGAGATCGCAGCCGCCCTCGACGAGCGACAGCACCGCGTCGTGCACGTTCAGCGCGCGCAGCCGCGTGTGGACCTGGCCCATCTTCGCCTCGATCCGCTGCAGCCAGCGCGGGAAATACGTGAGCGACAGCGTGTGCGGCACCGCGAATTCGATCGTCGGCACCGGCGCGCCGACGTGGCCACGCAGCAGCGTGCGCGCCTCGTGCGCCTGCGACAGCATCGTCAGCGCCTGCTCGTAGAAGATCTGTCCGGCCTGCGTGAGCCGCGTCGGATAGACCGACCGATCGATCAGCTCGGTCGCGAGCCACGCCTCGAGCGCCTGGATACGCCGCGAAAACGCCGGCTGCGACACGTGCCGCAGCTCGGCGGACCGGCTAAAGCTGCGCGTTTCCGCGAGGGAGACGAAGTCTTCGAGCCATTTCAGTTCCATGCAGGCGGGCGCGGCGGGCGGCGGTCGGGAAGAAGCCTGCATTCTACCGGCGGCCGGACCCGGCCGGCGGTGTCGAGCGCGGCCCGGCGAGCCGGCGCGGGCGCC
>FTHQ01000077.1_pt1 | contig 53237 bp, 52 predicted proteins | sample 1641001 | NCBI WGS metagenome assembly FTHQ01 (sample SAMEA3914872, study PRJEB12502) | metagenome | biome: forest; material: soil | place: Canada | collected 2011-07-03 | depth 0.3 m | reverse complement strand
GCGGCGGCCCCCGGCGCCGCGCCGGCCGCCCTGGCCTCGCGCGCCGCCGCACGTTCCTTCCGCTCGGGCGAGCGCAGGTCGAGCGCTTCCTGCACGCCCTTCACGCCCGGCACGATCTCGGGTTCGACATGCTTGGAGCCGCGCGCGTTTTTCGAGCGCTTCGGCTTCGCGGCCAGCATCGGTGCGGCCGCCATCACCTCGTCGAGCGCCTTCTTCGCGGCGGCCTGCTCGGCCGCGCGCCGGCTCGCGCCGGAGCCCGATACCTTCACGTCGAGCTTCGGCACCGTGCACTCGACCTCGAACTGCTGATTGTGCGCCGCACCATGGGTCGCGACGACCGTATAGGTCGGCAGCGCGATCTTGTGCCCCTGCAGGTATTCCTGCAGCAGCGTCTTCGCGTCCTTGCCGAGCGTGCGCGGATCGATGTGGTCGAGAATCGGGATATAGAGCCGCTTGATGACCCCTTGGGCGGCTTCGAAGCCCCCATCGAGGAACACGGCCCCGATGATGGCTTCGAACGCGTCCGCGAGGATCGACGGGCGACGGAACCCGCCGCTGCGCAGTTCGCCCTCGCCGAGCCGCAGGCCGTCCGAGATATTCAGGGCCTGAGCAATTTCGTACAGCGACTGCTGTTTGACGAGGTTGGCGCGTACGCGCGACAGGTCACCTTCGTCCAGCTTGCCGAAACGCTGGAACAAAAGAGCGGCCACCGCGCAATTCAGAACGGAATCGCCGAGAAACTCGAGCCGTTCGTTGTGCGTGGCACTGTGACTGCGATGGGTCAAAGCCTGGCGCAGCAATTCCGCATTGCGAAATTCGTAGCGCAGCCGGCTTTCCAACTGGGATAGGGGCATGTGCAGGAGTATAACGCGGGCGCCGGTCGGGCCGAAACGGCACGGCCGGACCCGAAAAGGCGTGACGAGGCGGTGTTACCGCCGGTTCTTAAAGTAGTTCGGCAATACGCGACGCGGCCCGTGCGTCGCGTATTGCGTGTGAGTCGAATGCGATCAGTTGAAGGAACCGATGCGCTTCAGGTCGCTGAAGTTCATCCAGATGAAGAACGCGCGGCCGACGATGTTCTGGTCCGGCACGAAACCCCAGTAGCGGCTGTCCGCGCTGTTGTCGCGGTTGTCGCCCATCATGAAGTAGTGGCCGGGCGGCACCTTGCAGATCACGCCGCGGCTGTTGTACGTGCAGTTGTCGCGATACGGATAGTCGTATGCGCCCATCACGAACGGCGGCACGGCCGGGTTGTTGAGGATCGCGTTCTTCTTGTTGCCGATCGTTTCCTCGAACTGCTTCGCGTAATTCTGGCGCTCGTCGTCGAAGAAATCGGGCAGCGGCGTTTCGGGCACCGGCTGGCCGTTGATCGTGAGCTGCTTGTCCTGGTACGCGACCGTGTCGCCCGGCAGGCCGATCACGCGCTTGATGTAGTCGACCGACTCGTCCTTCGGATAGCGGAACACGACGACGTCGCCGCGCGACAGCGGGCTGCCCTGCGTGATCTTCGTGTTGGTGACCGGCAGGCGCAGCCCGTACTCGAACTTGTTGACGAGGATGAAGTCGCCGACGAGCAGCGTCGGCACCATCGAGCCCGACGGAATCTTGAACGGCTCGACGACGAACGAACGCACGACGAACACGGCCAGGATCACCGGGAAGAAGCTCGCGGTGTACTCGAGCCACCACGGCTGGCGCAGCTTTTCGTCACGCAGCTTCGAACGCGTCTGCGCGGCGTTTTCGTCCGCGAAACGCTTGTCGATGCGCGACTGCTGGCGATCGAACTCCTCGATCGCCGAGTCGGCCGCCTTGCGACGCCGCGGCAGGAACACCAGTTTGTCCAGCACCCACGCTACGCCCGTCACGACGACGAGCACAAAAAGAATCAGCGCAAAATTCATAAAAGGATCAGTCCTGTTATTTGTCTTCGACGCGCAAGATCGCGAGGAACGCCTCCTGCGGGATCTCGACCGAACCCACCTGCTTCATGCGTTTCTTACCTTCTTTCTGCTTCTCGAGCAGCTTCTTCTTTCGCGTGATGTCGCCGCCGTAGCACTTCGCGAGCACGTTCTTGCGCAGCGCCTTGATGTTCTCGCGCGCGACGATGTGCGCGCCGATCGCGGCCTGGATCGCCACGTCGTACATCTGGCGCGGAATGATCTCGCGCATCTTCGCGGCGACTTCGCGGCCGCGGTATTGCGACTGCGACCGGTGCACGATGATCGACAGCGCATCGACCTTGTCGCCGTTGATCAGCATGTCGACCTTCACGACGTCCGACGAACGGTATTCCTTGAACTCGTAGTCCATCGACGCATAGCCGCGCGACACCGACTTCAGGCGATCGAAGAAGTCGAGCACGATCTCGGCCATCGGGATCTCGTACGTGAGCTGCACCTGGCGGCCGTGATACTGCATGTTGATCTGCGAGCCGCGCTTCTGCTCGCACAGCGTGATCACCGAGCCGACGTAATCCTGCGGCATGTACAGGTTCACGGTGACGATCGGTTCGCGGACTTCGGCGATGCGGCCGGGCTCCGGCATCTTCGCCGGGTTCTCGACCATGATCGTCGAGCCGTCGCTCTGCACGACCTCGTAGACGACCGTCGGCGCGGTCGTGATGAGATCCATGTCGAATTCGCGCTCGAGCCGCTCCTGCACGATTTCCATGTGCAGCAGCCCGAGGAAGCCGCAGCGGAAACCGAAGCCGAGCGCCTGCGACACTTCCGGCTCGTACTGCAGCGATGCGTCGTTCAGCTTCAGCTTCTCGAGCGATTCGCGCAGCGCGTCGTACTGGTTCGCCTCGACCGGATACAGCCCCGCGAACACCTGCGGCTTCACTTCCTTGAAGCCCGGCAGCGGCTCGGCAGCGGCCTTGGCCGCGTGCGTGACGGTATCGCCGACCTTCGCGGCCGTCAGTTCCTTGATGCCGGCGATGATGAAGCCCACCTGCCCGGCCGACAGCGACTCGAGATTGCGCGACTTCGGCGTGAACACGCCGACGTGCTCGACCGGATACTGCGCGCCGGTCGCCATCATCTTGATCTTGTCCTTCGGGCGCAGCGTGCCGTTGACGATACGCACGAGCATCACGACGCCGACGTAGTTGTCGAACCACGAATCGATGATCAGCGCCTGCAGCGGCGCGGTCGGATCGCCCTTCGGCGGCGGCACCTTCGCGATCAGCGACTCGAGCACGTCTTCGACGCCGAGGCCGGTCTTCGCGCTGCAGCGCGTCGCGTCGGTCGCGTCGATGCCGATCACGTCCTCGATCTCCTCGATCGCGTTCTCGGGGTTCGCGGCCGGCAGGTCGATCTTGTTCAGCACGGGCACGACCTCGACGCCGAGCTCGATCGCCGTGTAGCAGTTCGCGACCGTCTGCGCCTCGACGCCCTGGCTGGCGTCGACGACCAGCAGCGCGCCTTCGCACGCGGACAGCGAACGGCTGACCTCGTACGAGAAGTCGACGTGCCCCGGCGTGTCGATCAGGTTCAGGTTGTAGACCTTGCCGTCGCGTGCGCGATAGGTCAGCGCGGCTGTTTGCGCCTTGATCGTGATGCCGCGCTCGCGCTCGATGTCCATCGAGTCGAGCACCTGCGCTTCCATTTCACGGTCGGCGAGGCCGCCGCATACCTGGATGATGCGATCCGCGAGTGTCGACTTGCCATGGTCGATGTGGGCGATGATCGAGAAATTGCGAATATGATCCATTCAGTGCCGATCAAGCGAAAAAGGCGCGCTCACGACTGCGGAGCACGCCTTGTAAGTCGGTGAAAAAACGGCTTATTTTAGCCGAAAAGGCTTTTGCCGGGCGGGATTTCGGACGCCCTGCCACGCGGGGCGGGCGCCCGCCGGATCGAACCCCGTGCGAAAACGGCGTCGGCCGGCGGCGGGCCGGATTCAGCGCCGGGCCGCCAGCGCGTCGCGCACCCGCGCGTCGTCGAACCGGTGGCGGCACACTTCCGCGCCGTCCAGCAGCAGCACGGGCACGTCCTCGTCGTAACGCGCGACCAGCGCTGCATCGGTGTCGATGTCGATGTAGTCGACCGCGACACCGAATTCGGCCGCCACCGGCGCCAGTGCGTCGCGCATGTCGTCGCACAGGTGGCACCAGCCGCGGCCGTAGAGCGTGAACATCGACGCGTTACTTCTGGCGCGGCCGCACGGGCACGAACTGCGTGTTGTCGCCACGCCGCACGAGCACCGCGACCGCCTTCTGCGGATCGAGCTGCGCGGTCACGTCGGCGAACTGCTTCGCGCTCGTGATGTCGGTGTCGCCGACACGCAGCACGATGTCGCCGCGCTGCAGGCCCGCCCGGGCGGCCGGGCCGTCGACGCCGTCGATCTGCACGCCGTTCTTCAGCTTCAGCGTCTTCATCTGCTCCGCCGTCAGGTCGCTGACCGTCAGCCCGAGCGAATTGGTCTGGCGCGGCTTCTGCGGCGCGTTCTTGCGCTGCTCGGCCTTCGCCGTCGACTCGGCCGGCGTCTCGGCGATCGTGATCGGCAGATCGCGTGCCTGACCCTTGCGCCATACGCTGACCGTCGCCTTCGTGCCGGGCTTCGTGTCGCCGACCATGCGCGGCAGGTCCGACGCCGCATCGACCGGACGGCCATTGAACTTCAGGATAATGTCGCCCGGCTGGATGCCTGCCTTGTCGGCCGGGCCGCCCGGCTCGACGCTGCTGACGAGCGCGCCTTCGGCCTTCGGCAGCCCGATCGAATCGGCCACGTCCTTCGTCACCTCGCCGATCGCCACCGCGATCCGGCCGCGCGTGACCTTGCCGGTCGCCTTCAGCTGGTCGGCCACGCGCATCGCCTCGTCGATCGGAATCGCGAACGAAATGCCCATGAAGCCGCCGGTGCGGCTGTAGATCTGCGAGTTGATGCCGATCACCTCGCCCTGCATGTTGATCAGCGGGCCGCCCGAGTTGCCAGGGTTCACGGCCACGTCGGTCTGGATGAACGGCAGGTAGTCGCCCGTGTTGCGGCTCTTCGAGCTGACGATGCCGGCCGTGACCGTGTTGTCGAGGCCGAACGGCGAACCGATCGCGACGACCCACTCGCCGACGCGCACCTTGTTCGAATCGCCGATCGCGACGACCGGCAGGTTCGATGCCTGGATCTTGACGACCGCGACGTCCGTGCGGTCGTCGACGCCGATCAGCTTCGCCTTGAATTCACGCTTGTCGGTCAGCGTCACGTAGATGGTGTCCGCATCGTCGACGACGTGCGCATTGGTCATCACGTAACCGTCGGCCGACACGATGAAGCCCGAGCCGACGCCGCGGTTCTGCTCGGTATCGGGCGGATTGTCCGGCGCCGGCGCGTTCTTCGGGTTGCTGCCGTTGCCGGGCGCCTGCGGCAGCGGGATGCCGAAGAAGCGCCGGAAGAATTCCGACATGTCGCCGTTGTCGAAGCCGGGCGGGAGCATGCCGCGCGGGCCGCTCGTCGGCACGTTGGCGGTGGTCCGGATGTTCACGACGGCCGGCCCGACCTTTTCGACCAGATCGGCAAAGTCGGGCAGGCTTGCGGCGGGAGGCGTGACCGCGACCGCGGTTTGCGGGACGAGCGGCAGGCAGGCACACAGCGCCGCCGCCGCGAGCACTTTGCGCAGCGTGAGTTTCGTCATGTCGGAAGCCGTAGCGTTACTTGGAAGCCTTGTATTCTATGGCAGACGCGAACTGCTGCAACGTCGCCGGCGGCACTTCGCCGAGCACGGTGATCCAGTAGTCGCCGCGGCGCTTCACGAGAACGTGCGTCGCCCCGGTGCTGCCCGCGCCTTCCTTGCGCGTATTCTTTTCGGCCGGCTCGATGAAAACCGAGATCGTCGCGAGGCCGTCCGTGAAGACCGCCTGATCGACCGGGATCGGCGGATCGCCGGCATCGCGCGCGGCCATCGGCCGGCGCACTTCACGAATCTTCTGGAAGCCGGCGACGCTCGGCGCGAGCTGCCAGCCCTGCGCTTCCATGTCGACCGTCGCGACCGGCGGGCGCACGACCGTCCAGCCGCTCAGGTTGCGCATGCCGGCTGCGATCGCGGCCTTGTCGCCGCTTGCGCCGCCCGTCTGCAATTGCGAGAACGCGATCTGCTCGAGCACGTGATCGTTCGCGTCGAGCGTCTGCGAACGCAGCAGCAGCCCGGTGCGCGCGTCGGCCCACAGCTTGTACGTGAAACGGTACGCATCCTTCGGCACGAGCTCGACGACCTGCGCGTCGATCCCGGCCACGCGGTCCTTGCCGAGCGACTTCGCATCGTAGACGGACATCACGTGTTCGCCGCTCGCGCCGAGCAGCGCGGGAAACGAGTCGCGCGTCTGACGGCGCTCGACCACGCACAGCTTGCGCTCGGGCACGAACGTGTACAGCTCGTCGTTGTGCCGCAGCAGCTTGCGCGGCTTGCCGTCGAGCGTCTCGATCCGTTCGAACTCGCCGTCGCGCGACGCGACGTGCGCGATGCGCGACGACTGCACGTACCCGCCGCGCTGGTAGACGAACGTACCTTCGTAGCTCTGCTGCTGCGCCGCCTGCTGGACGCGGTCGAGCCAGTCCGCGGCGCCCTTGCGGGTCGCGACGGGATCGTCCGGTTGCTGGGCGCTGGCGGGAAGGGATTGAACGGACAACAGGGCGGCTGCGCAAAGCAGGAGGGCCGGCAGCCGCTTCCATCCGGAGATGGCGTGATTCAACTGCAATGTCCGCATCGGGTTTATTGGCCTGGCGTGGTGGTCACGGCAGCGCGGATCAGCGGCATCGAACCCGTGACGACGGGCTGCTGGGCGAATTGCTGGTGCGCTTCAAGGTATTGGTCGAGGCTGGCGTCGCGAATGATGTTGACGTCCTGCAGGCCGGGCTGGGCCGATGCCTGCGCAACCGTCACGCGCTGCAGGTTGCCGCCCTGCTGCGCGCCGATCGAGGCGACCTGGACGGCGCCCGGCGTACCGGCCGTCTGCATTTGCGGGACGACGACCCAGGTCAGCGTGGCCGCCGCGGCGGCCACCGCGAACGCGGGCACGACGCGCCGACGCAGCGACAGCAGCTTGCGCGCGGCCGGCGCGGCCGCCGGAGCCAGCAGGTGCGGCTCGCTTTCGAGCGCGGCCGACATGCGTGCGGTAAACGCGACGCTCAGCGCGGGCGGCAGCGCGAGCTCGTCCGAGCGCAGCGCATCGCCGATCAGGTGGTAATGGGCCCACGCAGCGCGATCCGCGCGGTCGAGCTCAGCCAGAAACTGCCCGTGATCCGGGCCATCGAACATTTCGCCGTCGACCAGCGCGGAAAGGCGCTCGCCGCGCGAGCACGCTTGCGATTGCGTATTGACCGACCCCATGATGCTCCCCATCTTGCACACCCCGTCGTGACTTCACGACTCTATCCGTAACTAGACCCCGACCCGCGTCGTTCCGCCCGTCGCGCTTACCAGCGCTTGCCTTCGGGCGTATCGAGCAGCGGACGCAATTTGGCAGCGATTGCCTCGCGCGCACGGAAGATCCGCGAGCGGACCGTCCCGATCGGACAGCCCATCATTTCCGCGATCTCTTCGTAGCTCAGGCCCTCGATCTCGCGCAGTGTGATTGCCTGGCGCAGTTCTTCGGGCAGCAGAGCCATCGCAGCGTTGACCGTCTCGGCAATCTGCTTGCTCATCAACATCGACTCAGGCGTGTTGATATCCCTTAGTTGGTCTGCGTCCGAGAAAGTTTCCGCTTCCTCCGCATCGGCCTCGGTCGAGGTCGGCGCCCGGCGGCCTTGCGTCGCAAGGTAGTTCTTCGCCGTGTTGACGGCAATTCGGTACAACCACGTATAGAACGCCGATTCGCCGCGGAATTGCGGCAGCGCACGATACGCCTTGATGAACGCGTCCTGGGCCACATCCTCGACCTCGGCGGGATCCCGCACGAGGCGCGAGATCAGCCGGATGATCTTGCGGTGGTATTTGGAGACCAGGAGTTCGAACGCCGCCTTGTCGCCCTTCTGTACGCGCTCGACCAGAGCCTGATCGATTTCTTTTTCACTCACCTGACAAATCCGTTAACTAGGGATGCAACGCGGAGCGTTATTGTAGCGTTCCGGCGCCGGCCGCTGGTTACGGTCGGTAACCGCGCCGCCGTCATGCCTGCCCCGCCGCCCCGGCCGTTCTCGCCAGCACCGACAGCGCGCTGAACGACGCGGCGTCGAGCGCGTCGGCCGGAATCAGCAGCGGCCGCGCGCGCCGGGCGCCCTGCCCGATCGACAGCACCAGCAGCAGGCTGCTCCAGTGCGCATGGCCGGTCACGCGACCGCGGGCCAGCAATCGCCCGGTGCGGCCAAACGCCGCAATCTCCCCGAACGCATCGATCCGCAGCTCGGCCGGCAGCCGGCGGGCGCAGGCCCGCGCCGCCCATACGGCCAGCAGTGCCGCCGTCGCGGCCGACACGCCGGCGCCGGCGACAGCGCCCGCGCGCGGCGCGCAGAACAGGTACGCCGACGCGGCAGCCGATGCGACGAACGCGGCCAGCACGAGATACGACACGGCCGAGGCCCGCAACGCAAAGCGCTGCGGACGCCCGGCCGGAGCATCGAATGGACTCGTCAAGCGATTCGACGTCAGACGCGCTTGAACACCAGCGTGCCGTTGGTCCCGCCGAAGCCGAAGTTGTTCTTCACGGCAACGTCGATCTTCATGTCACGCGCGGTGTTCGCGCAGTAATCGAGATCGCACTCGGGGTCCTGGTTGAAGATGTTGATGGTCGGCGGCGACACGTTGTTGTGCAGCGCCAGCACCGTGAACACCGATTCGAGGCCGCCCGCGCCACCCAGCAGGTGGCCCGTCATCGACTTCGTCGAGTTGACCACCATCTTGTACGCGTGCTCGCCGAAGGCCGCCTTCACCGCGTCGGACTCGTTCTTGTCGCCCAGCGGCGTCGACGTGCCATGCGCGTTCAGGTACTGCACCTCGTCGGCATTCAGGCCGGCGTCGCGCAGCGCCGCGACCATGCAGCGGCGCGGACCGTCCATGTTCGGCGCGGTCATGTGGTACGCGTCACCCGTCATGCCGAAGCCCACGACTTCCGCGTAGATCTTCGCGCCGCGCGCCTTCGCCGCCTCGTACTCCTCGAGCACCATCACGCCCGAGCCCTCGCCCAGCACGAAGCCGTCGCGGTCCTTGTCCCACGGACGCGACGCGGTGGCCGGATCGTCGTTGCGGGTCGACAGCGCGCGCGCGGCGGCGAACCCGCCGATGCCGAGCGGCGACACCGTCGATTCGGCGCCGCCCGCGACCATCACGTCGGCGTCGCCGGCCTGGATCAGGCGCGCGGCGAGGCCGATGCTGTGCAGGCCGGTCGTGCAGGCCGTGACGGCCGCGAGGTTCGGGCCCTTCAGGCCGAACATGATGCTCAGGTGACCCGAGATCATGTTGATGATCGAGCCCGGCACGAAGAACGGCGAAATCCGGCGCGCGCCACGATCGACGTAGGTCTGGTGCGTGTCTTCGATCATCGGCAGGCCGCCGATGCCGGAACCGACCAGCACGCCGATGCGTTCCGCGTTGGCTTCGGTCACTTCCAGCCCGCTGTCCTTGATGGCCTGGACGCCGGCGGCGATGCCGTAATGGATGAACGTATCCATGTTCCGGGCTTCCTTCGCCGGGATGTACTCCTCGGCGCTGAAGCCCTTCACTTCGCCCGCGAAATGGCAGGCGAGGTTCGACGCATCGAACTTCGTGACGGTGGCGATACCGGACTTGCCGGCGACGAGATTGGCCCAGCCGTCGGCAACATTATTGCCAACAGGCGAAATCAGCCCCAGGCCTGTAACGACAACACGACGGCGGCTCACGGTAACCTCTTTTCCATTATTGGATGACAAAAACAAAAGCCACAGTGGCCACAGGAACCAGCCCTGCGAGCCCTGTGGCTGTTAGTCCGTCCGGCGCGAAGCCGGCAGGATGGCGCGTCAATCGCGAAGATCGCGGCGACGTGGCGGACAAGCGCGAAAGGCGCTTACGCCTTGACGTTTGCGCGAGCGTAGTCGATCGCTTGCTGAACGGTCGTGATCTTCTCTGCTTCTTCGTCCGGGATTTCCATGCCGAACTCGTCTTCGAGAGCCATCACCAGTTCGACCGTGTCGAGCGAGTCCGCGCCCAGGTCGTTCACGAACGAAGCTTCGTTCTTGATCTCGGCTTCCGCGACGCCCAGTTGTTCAGCGACGATCTTCTTGACACGTTGTTCGATGTTGTCCATTACCCCTCCGAGGGAAAGTTCAGATTTACAAGTGCGCGCATTTTATCAGGTTTGCTGACGCCAAAACGCGCGTTGGCTTGATGGTCGATCAAGCGCCGATCCGCCTGAAAAACGGGATACGGCGCGGATGGTAAACGAAAACCGTTACGACATGTACATGCCGCCGTTCACGTGCAGCGTCGTGCCGGTGATGTAACCGGCCTGCGGCGATGCGAGGAACGCGACGGCATGGGCGATGTCCTCCGGGCTGCCGAGGCGGCCGAGCGGAATCTGGGTCTTGAGCGCGGCCTGCTGTTCTTCCGGCAGCGTCTTCGTCATGTCGGTGTCGATGAAGCCCGGCGCCACGCAGTTCACCGTGATGCCGCGGCTGCCGATTTCGCGCGCGAGCGCACGCGTCATGCCCGCGACGCCGGCCTTCGCGGCCGCGTAGTTGACCTGACCCGGATTGCCGGCCGAGCCGACCACCGACGTGATGTTGATGATACGGCCGCCGCGCGCCTTCATCATCGGGCGCAGCACCGCGCGCGACAGGCGGAACACCGACTTCAGATTGGTGTCGATCACCGCGTCCCAGTCCTCGTCCTTCATCCGCATCGCGAGCTGATCCTGCGTGATGCCTGCGTTGTTGACGAGCACGTTCAGCGCGCCGAATTCCTTCACGGTCGCATCGATCAGTGCCTCGGCGGCTGCCGCGTCGTTGACGTTCAGCACCGCGCCGCGGCCCGTGACGCCCGCTTCCGCGAACGCCGCGGTGATCGCGGTGGCGCCCGATTCGCTCGTCGCCGTGCCGATCACCGTCGCGCCCAGGCGCGCGAGTTCGAGCGCGATCGAACGGCCGATGCCGCGCGACGCGCCGGTCACGATCGCAACCTGTTTATCGAGAGTCTTGTCCATGAATCGAATGTCCGTTGCTTGGGAAAAGGCGCCGCGTCAGGCGGTCGCGAGCTTGAGCGCTTCGTCGAGCGAAGCCGGATCGAACACCGACGCACCCGTCAGGTTGCCATCGATGCGCTTCGTCAGGCCGGCCAGCACCTTGCCCGGACCGCATTCGATCACGTGCGTGACGCCCGTGCCGGCGATATGCCGCACGCACTCGACCCAGCGCACCGGGCCCGCGGCCTGGCGCACCAGCGCATCCTTGATCGCGGCCGGATCGCTGACCACGGCAACGTCGATGTTGTTGACGACCGGAATCTGCGGCGCCTTCACGTCGACGTTCGCGAGGTAGTCGCGCAGCTGGTCCGACGCCGGCTTGAGCAGCGACGAATGGAACGGCGCCGACACCGGCAGCGGCAGCGCGCGCTTCGCGCCCTTCGCCTTCGCGATCTCGCATGCCTTTTCGACCGCGGCCTTGCTGCCCGCGATCACGACCTGCGCCGGAGCATTGAAGTTCACCGCTTCGACGACGCCCGCCTCCGCGGCTTCCGCGCATACCGCGCGCACCGTGTCGTCGTCGAGGCCCAGGATCGCGGCCATGCCGCCCTGGCCGACCGGCACGGCCGTCTGCATCGCCTGTGCACGAAAGCGCACGAGCGGCACCGCATCCTTGAACGCAAGTGCGCCGGCCGCGACGAGCGCCGTGTATTCACCGAGGCTGTGGCCGGCGACGATCGACGGCGCCGGGCCGCCTGCCTGCTGCCACGCGCGGTAGCACGCATACGCCGCGGTCAGCATCACGGGCTGCGTGTTGGTGGTCAGGTTCAGCTCTTCGGCCGGGCCTTCGGCGATCAGCTTGCCGAGATCCTGATTGAGTGCATCGGATGCTTCCTGGAGCGTCTCGCGCACGACGGCCAGATCGGCGAATGCGTTGAGCATGCCGATCGCCTGCGAGCCCTGCCCCGGAAAAACGAATGCAAATTTCATATCGTCCCCAATTGAATCGATTCGGACGGCGCGCACGAACGGCGCGCCGATGGGATCCGCGCGCGGCTTGTCGCGCGCCGCGGATCAGAAGCGGAAGACCGACGCGCCCCAGGTGAAGCCGCCGCCGACGCCTTCGATCAGCACGTGCTGGCCACGCTGGATGCGACCGTCGCGCACCGCGGCGTCGAGCGCCAGCGGGATCGACGCGGCCGACGTATTGCCGTGCTGGTCGACCGTCACGACCATGCGCTCCTGCGGCAGGCCGAGCTTGCGGCAGGTGCTGGTCATGATGCGGATGTTGGCCTGGTGCGGAATCAGCCAGTCGATTTGCTCGGGCGCGAGATTCGCCTTCGCGAGCGCTTCGATCGCGACCTTTTCGAGCACGTTGACCGCGAGCTTGAACACGGCTTGTCCGTCCATGTGCAGGAACGCGCTGCCGTCGATCACGCCGCGGTTGACGTTGCCCGGCGTACACAGGATGTTCGAGTAGCTGCCGTCCGCATGCAGCGCGCTGCCGAGCACGCCCGGCTCTTCCGACGCGGACAGGATCACCGCGCCGGCACCGTCGCCGAACAGCACGCAGGTCGTGCGGTCCTTGAAGTCGAGAATGCGCGAGAACGTCTCCGCGCCGACCACGAGCGCCGTACGATGCTGGCCGCTGCGGATGAAGCTGTCGGCCGTCGCCATCGCGTACGCGAAGCCCGAACACACGGCCTGTACGTCGAATGCCGCGCCGCCGTTCTTGATGCCGAGCTTGTTCTGCAGCAGGCACGCGGTGCTCGGGAACACGAAATCGGGGGTCGAAGTCGCGACGATGATCAGGTCGATCGACTGCGGATCGACACCGGCCGCTTCGATCGCACGACGCGACGCCTCGAGCGCGAGATCGCTCGTCGTGACGTCCGGTGCGGCGAAATGGCGCGCATGGATGCCCGTGCGCGCCACGATCCATTCATCGCTCGTCTCGATGCCTTCCTTCGCAAGACGATCGGTCAACTGCTGGTTCGTGACGCGGTCGGGCGGCAGGTAGCTGCCCGTGCCGAGCACGCGGGAATAGAGAGTCGATTGGGCCATTTATGCTTTAGAGGATTGCGCAGCGGAAGGTTCGGCGTGATGGCCTGCGGCCGGGCTTGCATGGCCCGCGCCGCCCGCGTCGTGTTCGCCGTCGCCGAGCGACACTGAATTATCCGCCATCGCGCGCGCGAGGCGCTCCAGCACCCCGTTTTTGACGGCATCATACCCGCGTTTGATCGCCCACTCAAACGCGTAGGCGTCGGCCGAACCGTGGCTCTTGATCACGAGGCTCTTCAGCCCCAGCAGCGCCGCGCCGTTGTACTGGCGGTGGTCGACGCGCTTCTTGAAGCGCATCAGCACAGGCAGCGCGAGCAGCGCCATCAGCTTCGACATCAGCGAGCGGCCGAACTCCTCGCGGATGATGTCCGACAGCATCTGCGCGAGCCCCTCGGACGTCTTCAGCGCGACGTTGCCGACGAAGCCGTCGCACACGATCACGTCGACGGTGCCCTTGTAGATGTCGTTGCCTTCCACGTTGCCGCGGAAATTGAGCGTGCTGGCACGCAGCAGCTCGCCTGCGCGCTTGATCGTCTCGTTGCCCTTGATGACCTCTTCGCCGATGTTCAGCAGGCCGATCGTCGGGCGCTCCTTGCCTTCGAGCGCGGCCACGAGCGCGTGCCCCATCTCCGCGAACTGCAGCAGGTGCTGCGGTTCGCAGTCGACGTTCGCGCCGAGGTCCAGCATCATCGTGTAGCCGGTCGGGTTCGGCAGCGCGAACGCGATCGCGGGCCGCTCGATGCCGGGCAGCGTCTTGAGTACGTAACGGGAAACGGCCATCAGCGCGCCGGTATTGCCGGCGGAGATGCAGGCCTGCGCCGCGCCGTCCTTGACGTGGTTGAGCGCGACGCGCATCGAAGAATCCTTCTTCTTGCGCAGCGCCACTTCGACAGGATCGTCCATCGCCACGACTTCGGTGGCGGGCACGATGGTCAACGCGGGATCGTCGAGGGCTTTCAGCTTCTTCAGCTGAGCGCGAATCGCGCTTTCGATGCCGACGAGCATCAGGTGCGCATCGGGATGCGCGCGGACGAACTTGACTGCCGCGGGAACGGTCACGGACGGGCCGTGGTCGCCTCCCATGCAATCGATTGTGAGCTTTACGGTCATGGAATGCGACGAATTTCAGGCACAAAAAAGCGGCAGTTGAATGCCGCCTTTTTGTTGAGCCAGGAAAGTGTCAAGCGAACCAGTTGTCACGCGAACGGCGAGCGTAGCGCGCAACGCGTGACTTGACGCTTAGTCGTTCTTCGTCTTGACGACTTTCTTGCCGCGATAGTAGCCGTTCGGGCTGACGTGGTGACGCAGGTGCACTTCACCCGTGCTCGGCTCGACTGCCAGCGGCGCTGCCGTCAGGAAATCGTGCGAACGATGCATGCCGCGCTTCGACGGCGACTTCTTGTTTTGCTGGACTGCCATGACTAACTCCTAAATAATTTTCCGGATTCTAACACAGCCCGATCCGGCGCTTAACTACCCTGGCCCAAAGCCCTTACGCCTTCCCGCGCCACAACTGCTTAGTGTTTCTTGGTGCCGTCACCGTCCTTCTTCAACGCTTCCAGCGCTGCGAACGGATTCGGCCGTTTGCCTTCGTCCCCGGCTTCGTCGGACGCCTCGTCCGTCTCTTCCGTGGGACCGCTCGCGCCCGACACGAGGCTTTCGTGAACTGCCGGGCAAACCTCGTGCTTGGGCACGAGCGGCAACGAAAGCAGCAATTCCTCTTCGATCAAGTCGACGAGATCGAACTGGCGTGAGCCCACGATCACATCGGCTTCATCGTCGTCGAGCGGAAATTCTTCAGCTTCTTCTTCGGTCGCGACGATCCGGTACGTCATGTCGACGTCGAACGTCTGGTCGTACGGCGTCATGCAGCGCTGGCACGTGAGCCACGCATGGCCGTGCACCGCGAGGCGCAGATACGGCTGCTGCCCGTCGGTGCCGTCGTCCTGCAACTCCTTTTGCGTGAACCCTTCCGCCTGCCACGTGAAGACCGTGTCGCGATCTGGCGCGTCCGTCGGCACTTCGTTTAACATGCGCGGCAGTTGCGAGAGGTGCACCGCGCCGGCTGCCTGCCGCCCGCTGCGGGCAAACTCGAACAGGTCGACCGCGTGCGGATCGAGCGCCGCCGCAGGTTTGCCAGAAGAAGTGTTCATGTGCGCTCCTGCCTACAGGCTGACTTGCGGGATCCGGCTTGGCACCGCTCGCGTACGGCTCATCGAAGGATGACGTACTTTACTTCCGAAGACCCGGCAGGCGCCACCACACGAAAGCCTGCCGACGAAAAGCGGGAAAGCATACCTGTTTTACCTTTTGCGGTCAATCACTTAAGCTTGCGTCCGCGCAACGCCGCGCCACACCTGACGACTCACCGATCCAACCGACCATGCCGGATACCGTTTGCCGCCCGCCGCGGCTGATTCTTGCTTCCAGTTCCCGTTACCGCCGAGCGCTCCTCGAGCGCCTCGGCGTGCCGTTCGACGTCGTGTCGCCCGACCTCGACGAAACCCCGCTCGCCGGCGAAACGCCGGCCGCGACCGCGCTGCGCCTCGCCGCCGCGAAAGCACGCGCGGTGGCCGCGACGATCGACGCGCCGGACGGCGTGCTCGTGATCGGGTCGGATCAGGTCGCGACCTTCGACGGCCACCAGATCGGCAAGCCCGGTACGCACGAGCGCGCGCTCGCGCAACTCGTGTCGATGCAGGGCCGCGAAGTCGAATTCCACAGCGCGCTCTGCCTGTACGACAGCCGTACGGACGAAGCGCAGGTCGAGGACATCGTCACGCACGTGCGCTTTCGCTCGCTGCCCGAGGCCGAACTCGACGCCTACCTGCACGCGGAAACGCCGTACGACGTGGCCGGCAGCGCGAAATCCGAAGGGCTCGGCATCGCCCTGCTCGACGCGATCGACTCGGACGACCCCACCGCACTCGTCGGCCTGCCGCTGATCGCCCTCACGCGGATGCTGCGCGCCGCCGGCTACCCGTTGTTTGCAACCACTCGTGGAGACCGCGCATGACCGCCGGCACGCTTTATCTCGTTCCGAACACGCTCGGCGAAGGCGACGAATCGATGCTCGCCGCCGTGCTGCCCGCCGCCGTGCAGGCGCGCGCCGGCACGCTCGGCTATTACATCGGCGAGAACGCGAAAACGACCCGCGCGTTTCTGAAGAAGATCGGTACGACGCGGCCGATCCAGGAAATCGAGATCAGCGAGCTGAACGTCAATACGCCGGCCGGCGCGATCGACCGGCTGCTCGCACCGGTGCTGGCCGGCGCGGATGCCGGCCTCGTGTCGGAGGCCGGCTGCCCGGCCGTCGCCGATCCCGGCGCGTTGCTGGTGCGCCGCGCGCACGAGCGCGGCGTGAAGGTCGTGCCGCTCGTCGGACCGAGTTCGATCCTGCTCGCGCTGATGGCGTCGGGCCTGAACGGCCAGAGCTTCGCGTTCAACGGCTATCTGCCGGTCGATGCGGCCGCGCGCGCGAAACGCCTGCGCGAACTCGAGCAACTGTCGCGCAAGGCGCGCCAGACGCAGATCTTCATCGAAACGCCGTACCGGAATCACGCGATGCTCGACACGCTGGTCGCGACCTGCGCGCCGTCGACGCAGATCTGCGTCGCGGCCGATCTGACCCTCGCGACCGAGACGATCGCGAGCCGCACGGCGGCGGACTGGAAAAAGGCGCCGGCGCCGAATCTGCACAAGCGCCCCGCGATCTTCCTGCTGCTCGCGAACTGATTGATGCCGCGACCGGCGATCCACCGATGAATGAAAGGCGGGCCATCGCGGCCCGCCGATCGCCGCCGTCAGCGCAGGCTGACTGACGCGCCGCCAGCCGTCAGCGCCTTCATCGCAGCGCCGCCGACGGCCGCGCCGAACTTGCGCGCGACACGGTTCGTCAGGCTTTCCTTCACCGTATAGTCGACCAGATCCGGCGCCTTCAGCACGTCGCGCGCGACCGTGTCGGTGGTGCCGTAGCCGTCGGCGAGCCCGAGCTCGACGCTCTTCTCGCCGGTCCAGAACAGGCCGGAGAACATGTCCGGCGTCTCGTGCAGCCGCTTGCCGCGGCCATCCTTCACGGCCTTGATGAACTGCGCATGCACCTGGTCGAGCAGCTCCTGCGCGTGCGCGTCCATCTTCGGCGTTTCCGGCGAGAACGGATCGTAGAAGCCCTTGTTTTCGCCCGACGTATGCAGGCGCCGCTCGACCCCGAGCTTGCCCATCAGCCCGGTGAAGCCGAAGCCGTCCATCAGCACGCCGATCGAGCCGACGATGCTCGCCTTGTCGACGAAGATCTTGTCGGCCGCGGACGCGATGTAATAGCCGCCCGATGCGCACATGTCGGTCACGACGACGTACAGCGGCTTGTCCGGATACTTCTTGCGCAGCCGCCGGATCTCGTCGTAGACCATGCCGGCCTGCACCGGGCTGCCGCCCGGGCTGTTGATCCGCAGCACGACGCCGACCGTGCCGTCGTCGTCGAACGCAGCGTCGAGCGCGGTGTTGATGTCGTCGGCGTTCGCGTTGACGCCTGCCGCGATCTCGCCGTCGATCGTCACGAGCGCCGTATGCCGCCCGCTCGACGAGAACTTCGAATCGCTCGAGAAATCGATCAGCGCGAACGCGAGCAGCACGAACACGGCGAGAAACGCGAAGCGGAAGAAGATCTTCCAGCGCCGTGCGGCACGCTGCTCCTTGACGGCCGCGAGCGCGATCCGCTCGAGCGCTGCGCGCTCCCAGGCCGGTTCACGGCTGTCGGGACGGGAGGAGGAATCCGGGGAATTCGGTTGGTCGGCCATGCAGTGGTGTCGTCAGTCGGTCGTGGCGGGCGTGGCGGGATGCAGGTCCGCATCGGGCACCCAGAATACCGCACGGCCGTCGGGCGTGTCGCGCTCGTCGACCTCGACCGGCCGCAGGCGGCCGCCGCGGCACGGGCCACCGACGCACTTGCCGGTATCCGGCGCGTAGATCGCGCCGTGCGTCGCGCACATCAGATAGAGGCCCGACGACTCGAAGAATTGCCCTTCGGCCCAGTCGAGCTCCATCGGCACATGCGCGCAGCGGTTCAGGTAGCCGTAGGCGCGGCCGTCGTAGCGCACGAAGAACACGACCGCCTGCTCGCCGCGCAGCGTCGCGTCGACGCGCACCCCGGCGCCGCCGTCGGTCAGCGCGTCCGACGCGCACACGCGCACGGCGTCCGGCGCCGCGCTCATGCGTGCTCCCGCAGCCATGCGGCCAGCGCACCGACGTCCGGCGCGACGAAGCGCGGCGTGAGCGCCGCCAGCGCATCGGCCGTGTGCGCGCCATACGCGACGCCGACGCCGGCCGCGCCGGCGCTGGCCGCCATCTGCAGGTCGTGCGTCGTATCGCCGATCATCACGGTGCGCGACAGGTCCTGCCCCAATTCCCGCGACAACTCGTGCAGCATCGCCGGATGCGGTTTCGAGAACGTTTCGTCCGCGCAGCGCGTCGCGTCGAACCAGCTCGTCAGTTTCGACTGGTCGAGCACGCGATTCAGCCCGACCCGACCCTTGCCGGTCGCGACGGCGAGCAGATAGCCCGTATCGCGCAGTTCGGCGAGCAGCTCGCGCACGCCGGCGAACAGCTCGATGCGCTGGTCGTCGAGCAGGTAGTGATAGCGGTAGCGCTCGGCCAGCCGTGCGTAGTCGGACGGATCGAGGGTCGGCGCCGTGATCTGCAGCGCGTCCCGCAGGCCGAGGCCGATCACGTAGCGGGAAGCTTCGTCGGACGGCGTGGGCAAGCCGAGATCGCGGCATGCCGCCTGGATGCTGTGCGCGATGTGCGCAGTCGAATCCATCAGCGTGCCGTCCCAGTCGAAGACGATCAGGTCAAATTGCTGTCGGGCCATGCGGTTCAGGCGGTATCGCGCAATGCGCTGAGTTGATCGAGGAAGCGCCGGCACTCGGCCGGCAGCGGCGCATCGAACTGCAGCGCCTCGCCGGTCAGCGGATGAGCGAGCTTGAGGCGGTGCGCATGCAGGAACATCCGTTTCAGCGACGGCTGCGCGTTCGCGCGCGCCAGCGCCTTGTTCAATGCGAAATCGCCATACTTGGCGTCGCCGGCGATCGGCAGGCCGAGATGCGCGAGGTGCACCCGGATCTGATGGGTCCGACCCGTTTTGAGTTCCGCTTCGACGAGCACGTAGTTCGGCCAGCGGTCGACGAGATTGAACACCGTATGCGACGCGAGCCCGTCCTCCTGCACCCGTACGCGGCGCTCCCCTTCCGGGGTCGAATACTTGAACAGCGGCGCCTTCACCGCGCGGCGCCGGCCCCAGTCGGGCTGCCATTCGCCGTGCGCGCACGCGAAGTAGCGCTTGTCCATCCGGTTCTCGCGGATCTGCTCGTGCAGGCCGACGAGCGCCGTGCGCTTCTTCGCGAGCATCAGGATCCCGGACGTCTCGCGGTCGAGCCGGTGCACCAGTTCGAGGAATTTCGCGCGCGGACGCGCCTGGCGCATCTGCTCGATCACGCCGAACGCGACGCCGCTGCCGCCGTGGACCGCGACCCCGGCCGGCTTGTCGATGACGAGCATCGCGTCGTCCTCGTACAGCACGTCGAAATTCGCGGGCGGCACGACGGGCGTGTCGGCGCGCGCGAGGTCGGCCGCCGCCACGCGCACCGGCGGCACGCGGACGAGGTCGCCGAGCTCCAGGCGGTACTGCGCGTCGATCCGGCCCTTGTTCACGCGCACTTCGCCGCTGCGGAGGATCCGGTAAATATGGCTTTTCGGCACGCCTTTACAGACGCGCAACAGGAAGTTGTCGATGCGCTGACCGGCCGAGTTTTCGTCGATCTCGATCATCGATACCTGGCCGCTTGCGACCGAATTCTGGGATATTTTGCCTAACTCATTCATACTGAATATAATTTTGCCCAGCCTGACGTTGTGGGTGGCCTGACCGGCCGGCCCCGGCTGAATCGGGCAAGGCGCAAGCGCAAACTGCTATTTTACTTGCGCCGGGGGTCCGCTGCTCGCCCCTAATCAAAGAGAAGCAGCAAGTTGCACGCACGGCGCCGCCCGTCGGCAAGGATCGCGCCCACAGGCGGATTCGGTCGGCAAGGCGCCGCGGTAACGGAAAGTTGGTTGAAAAGAATTTGATCGGCAGCCGACGGCGCGCAGTGCGTCCGCAGGCTGCCGGTTGCGAAAATTACGGCGTTGCGCCCGATTTGGCCCCGCGAAGCGTGCGGGGCTTGGCGACGTCAAACCAGGGAAGTACACCCCAAGCGGGAAAGTCGGGCTGGATTCGATACTCCCCGCTGCGGCCCAAGCCGCAGCATCTGCCGCCCGTCGGCGCGCGCGACGCATTGCGCGCGCCCGTGGCAATGCCCGGACAGGCTTAGCGCGCTTTTGCAGCGTGCGGTGTGTGAACGCCGTGCTTTGAAGCCGTATTCGCAGGTGCCCTATGGCCGCCGGCCCCGTCTTTCGGGCCCAAGCGCCTCTTCAGGCAATTCTCCCCGCCAGCATTCCCGCTCCAGCGTGCTCGTGACAACACAACAAGGTGCGGCCTGTCGTCGTTCCCGCCCTCGCGCCTGACAACCGCGAGGCGCCGGCAGCGGAGCCGCCTGGAGTCGTTCATGAAACGCATGCTGTTCAATGCGACGCAGCAGGAGGAGCTGCGCGTCGCCATCGTCGATGGGCAAAAGCTCATCGACATCGACATCGAAACCGCCGGGCGCGAACAGCGCAAAGGCAATATCTACAAAGGTGTCATCACCCGTATCGAGCCGTCGCTCGAAGCGTGCTTCGTCAACTACGGCGAAGACCGCCACGGCTTCCTGCCGTTCAAGGAAGTCGCCCGCCAGTACTTCAAGGAAGGCATCGACATGCGCTCCGCGCGCATTCAGGATGCGCTGCGCGAAGGCCAGGAGCTGATCGTCCAGGTCGAGAAGGAAGAGCGTGGCAACAAGGGCGCCGCCCTCACCACCTTCATCTCGCTCGCCGGCCGCTATCTCGTGCTGATGCCGAACAACCCGCGCGGCGGCGGCGTATCGCGCCGAATCGAAGGCGACGAGCGCCAGGAACTGCGCGAAACGATGGCGCAGCTGCAGATTCCGGACGGCATGAGCATGATCGCCCGTACCGCGGGCATCGGCCGCAGCGCCGAGGAACTGCAGTGGGACCTGAACTACCTGCTGCAACTGTGGCGCGCGATCGAGGCTGCCTCGCAAAGCGGCAACGCCGGCCAGCCGATGCTGATCTATCTGGAATCGAGCCTCGTGATCCGCGCGATCCGGGACTATTTCCAGCCGGATATCGGCGAAATCCTGATCGATACGAACGAAATCCATGATCAGGCCCGTGCCTTCATGGACATCGTGATGCCGGACAACGTCGCGAAGGTGAAGCGCTATCACGACGACGTGCCGCTGTTCTCCCGCTTCCAGATCGAGCACCAGATCGAAACCGCGTACTCGCGCACGGTCCCGCTGCCGTCGGGCGGCGCGATCGTGATCGACCACACCGAAGCGCTCGTCGCGATCGACGTGAACTCCGCACGCGCGACCAAGGGCGCGGACATCGAGGAAACGGCCACCCGCACGAACCTCGAAGCGGCCGACGAAGTCGCCCGCCAGCTGCGCCTGCGCGACCTCGGCGGCCTGATCGTGATCGATTTCATCGACATGGAATCGGCGAAGAGCCAGCGTGAAGTCGAGCAGCGCCTGAAGGACGCGCTCAAGCACGACCGTGCGCGCGTGCAGATGGGCAAGATCTCGCGCTTCGGCCTGATGGAACTGTCGCGCCAGCGCCTGCGCCCGGCGCTGTCGGAAGGCAGCCACGTGACGTGCCCGCGCTGCAACGGCACCGGCCACATCCGCGATACCGAATCGTCCGCGCTGCAGGTCCTGCGGATCATTCAGGAAGAAGCGATGAAGGAAAACACCGCGGCGATCCACTGCCAGGTGCCGGTCGAGGTGACAGCCTTCCTGCTGAACGAAAAGCGTCAGGAAATCAACAAGATCGAGTCGCGCTTCAAGGTCGGCATCGTGCTGATCCCGAACAAGCACCTCGATACGCCGCACTACAAGCTCGAGCGCCTGCGTCACGACGATGCGCGCCTCGACGATCCGCGCGCATCCTGGAAGATGGCCGAGGAAGCGGCCCGCGAGCTCGAGTCGGAAACCGGCTACAGCAAGCGGGCGGCCGAAGTGAAGCCGAAGCAGGAAGCCGCGGTCAAGGGCATCACGCCCGAGCGTCCGGCACCGAGCCCGGCTCCGCAGCGTCCGGTCGAGCCCGTTGCCGCCCCCGCCCCGGCGCCCGTCGCCGCGGCAAGCGGCGGCTTCATCGGCTGGCTGAAGGGCCTGTTCGGCGTGTCGCCGGCACCGGCGCCCGCACCGGTCGCGCCGGCACCGGCGAAGGAGCAGGCAGCCCGTCCGGCGCGTGAGCGCACGGAAAAGACCGAGCAGCGCGGCGGCGATCGCAATCGCAACCGTCGCGGCGGCGCCCAGCAGGCGCAAGGCGGCCGCGACCCGGCAGCCGCAGGCCGTGGCCAGCCGCAACGCCAGGAACGCGAAGGCAAGGAAGTGCGCGAATCGCGTGAAGGCCGTGAGCCGCGCGAGGGTCGTGAGCTGCGTGAAGGTCGCGAGGGCCGCGAAAACCGCGAAGGTCGTGAAAACCGTGAGGGTCGCGAAGGTCGCGAGGGCCGTGGCCCGCGTGAAGGTCGCGAGCCGCGTGAAGGCCGTGAGCCGCGCGAACCGCGCGAGAACCGCGAACCGCGCGAGCGTGCCGAACAGCCGGAAGGCGTCGAAGCAACCGGCCGTGGCGAGCGTCAGGAACGCGGCGAGCGTCGCGAGCGCGGCGAACGCCGCAAGCCGACCCAGCACGCAGCCACGCTCGAAACCGTCACCCGCGGTGAAAACCATCCGGAACCGGAAACCGACAAGGTGGCGGCAGAAGCCCTGCCCGGCGCGGAACTGGCAGCCGATGCGGAAGCCGGCGCACGTGACGGCGAAGAACGCCGCCGTCGCCGTCGCGGCCGCCGCGGCGGTCGTCGCGAGCGCGAGGAAGACGGCGCAGTCGAGCAGGCCGAACAAGGCGCCGAAGGCGAAGTCGCCGCGCAAGCGGTGACGCCGGCCGCCCCGGTCGCTGCCGAACCGGCTCACACGGCCGCGCCGGCAGTCGTCGCGGCCGTGGCAAGCGCGGTCGCCGTGGAAGCCGTCGCCGAGCAGCATGCCGCACCGGCCGCTGTCGAAGCGCAGCCGGCACCGGCCCTCGCCGAAGTGGCTCCGGCCGCCTCGGTCGAGCCCGTCGCCGCCCAGGCAGCCGAACCGGCACCGGTCGCACCGGCCGTCGCGGAAGCAGGCCCGACGCCGGTCGCGGTGTCGCCGACCGATGCGTTCGAAGTGCCGGCCGCCGCTCCGGTCGCTGCCGAGGCGCCGCAAGCCGCACCGGTCGAGCAGGCCGCACCGGCTGCCGTGGCGATCGAGACCGCTCCGGTGGTGGTCGAAGCCGCGCCTGCGGTGGCCGAGGCACCGGTCGCAGCCGCGCCGGTCGAGGCCGTCGCCGCACCGGCACCGGCTCCCGCCCCCGCACAACCGGCAGCCGCGCCCGCTTCGGCGAGCCTGGACGTCGTGCTGGAGCAGGCCGGTCTCGTCTGGGTGAACACGGACGCCGACAAGTTCGCGGCCGCGCAGGAAGCCGCATCGCGACTCCCGCGCCCGGCCCGCGTGCCGCGCGAACGCAAGGTGCTGCCGCCGGCCGATACGGCGCCGATGCAGCAGGTCGAAACGACGCACCACTAACGGCGCATCGCCCGACCAGGAAAAGCCCGCCTCCGGCGGGCTTTTTCATGTCCGCGCTGCGGGTTTCCGCCCACCGGACCCACCGGCCGGTTGCGGCTAAAATAGAGGTCTGGTCCGCACTTCTTCCAACATGTCCCGACGCATCATTCCTCTCGCCGACGTCAGCGGGATGCCGGACGTCTCCGGCGTCGCGCATGCCCCCGACGGCACGCTGGCCGACACGTTCGCCAGGCCGCTGCGCGACCTGCGCATTTCGGTGACGGACCGCTGCAATTTCCGTTGCGTGTACTGCATGCCGCGCGCGGTCTTCGACAAGGACTACCCGTTCCTGCCGCACAGCGCGCTGCTCACGCACGAGGAAATCGAGCGCGTGGCGCGACTCTTCGTCGCACACGGCGTCGAGAAGATCCGTATCACGGGCGGCGAACCGTTGCTGCGCAAGAACCTCGAATTCCTGATCGAGCGCCTCGCGCGCCTGACGACGCATGCCGGCCGCCCGCTCGACCTGACGCTGACGACCAACGGCTCGCTGCTCGCACGCAAGGCGCGCGCGCTGAAGGACGCCGGGCTCACGCGCGTCACGGTCAGCCTCGATGCGCTCGACGACACGCTGTTCAAGCGCATGAACGATGCGGAGTTCGCGAGCGCCGACGTGCTCGACGGCATCTTCGCCGCGCAGGCCGCGGGCCTCGCGCCGGTCAAGGTCAACATGGTCGTGAAGCGCGGCACCAACGACAGCGAGATCCTGCCGATGGCCGAGCGGTTCCGCGGCACCGGCGTGATCCTGCGTTTCATCGAATACATGGACGTCGGCACGTCGAACGGCTGGAACATGACCGAGGTGCTGCCGTCGGCGGACGTCGTCGCGCGCATCGCCGAACATTTCCCGCTGGTGCCGCTCGAGCCGCACACAGCGGCCGAAACCGCGCAGCGCTGGGGCTATGCGGACGGCAGCGGCGAGATCGGCGTGATCTCGAGCGTCACGCAGGCCTTCTGCGGCGATTGCACGCGTGCCCGGCTGTCGACCGAAGGCAAGCTGTACCTGTGCCTGTTCGCGTCGGCCGGCCACGACCTGCGTGCGCTCGTGCGGGGCGGCGCAAGCGATGCAGAGATCGCGACTGCGATCGCGCGCATCTGGCAGGCGCGCACCGATCGCTATTCGCAGCTGCGCGGCAGCGCCTCGGCCGACGCCACGCCCGACGGCGCCGGCAAGCGCGTCGAAATGTCGTATATCGGCGGCTGACGCCTCTTTCCGCCTTCACACGATGCCCGCTCCCGCTTCTCCGTCGATCGCCGGCCTGCTGCTCGCAGGCGGCCGAGCGACCCGCATGGACGGCGTCGACAAGGGCCTGCAACTGCTCGACGGTACGCCGCTCGCGCTGCACGTGCTGCGCCGGCTGTCGCCGCAGGTCGACGAGACGCTGATCAGCGCGAACCGCCATGCCGATCGCTATGCCGAGCTCGGTGCGCCGTTCGACGCGCGCATCGTCGCAGACGAAACGCCCGACTTCCCCGGGCCGCTCGCGGGCCTGCTCGCCGGCATGCGCGCGGCGCGCGCGCCGCTGGTCGCGTGCTCGCCGTGCGATACGCCGTATCTGCCCGCCGACCTCGTCGCGCAACTGCATACGGCGCTGGACGCACAGCAGGCCGACATTGCGATGGCGGTCACCGTCGACGCGCAGCAACTGCGCTCGCCGCAGCCGACGTTCGCGCTGCTGCGCACGTCGCTGGCCGACGATCTGGCCGCGCGCCTCGCGGCCGGCGACCGCAAGGTGCGTGCGTGGTACGCACGCCACAAGACGGTCGAAGTCGAGTTTCGCGACGAGCGTGCGTTTTACAATGCCAACTCCTGGCAGGAACTCGCCGCGCTGGCCCGCCGCTGACGGCCCCGTGCCGTTCCCGCCCGGCGCCCGCCACACGCGAAACCCGCGCCCAGGCACCCTCCTCGCGCCACCGGCCACGAACCCGATACGCCTTGCGGCGCAGTCCGACTGATGATCACGCAATCCTCGCCCGCCTCCCGAACCGCACCCGACCCCGACGTCCCGCTGTCGCTCGCCGACGCGCAGGCGCTCGCGTGCCGCTTCGCGGTGCCCGTCGACGCGTGCGACACGGTGACGCTGCGCGATGCGCTCGACCGCGTGCTCGCGGTCGACGTGAGCGCGCCGTTCGACATTCCCGCGTACGACAATTCGGCCATGGACGGCTATGCGTTCGACGGCGGCAGCGCGGCACTCGCGTCGCCGCAGGGCGAGGTCGCGATGCCGGTCGCCGGCACCGCATTCGCCGGCCATCCGTTCGACGGCGCCGTGGCAGCCGGTGCATGCGTGCGGATCATGACCGGCGCGCCGATGCCGGCCGGATGCGACACCGTGATCCCGCAGGAACGCGTGCGCGTCGAGGGCGACACGATCCGCTTCGCCACGCGCGACGTCGCGCGCGGCGCGAACTGCCGCAAGGCCGGCGAGGATCTCGCGCGCGGCGCCTGTGCGCTCGCCGCGGGCCGCGTCCTGCGGCCGTCTGATCTCGGTCTGCTCGCGTCGTTCGGCGTCACCGACGTCATGGTGCGCCGGCGCGTGCGCGTCGCCGTGTTCTCGACCGGCGACGAGCTGCGCGAGCCCGGCGAACCGCTCGGCCGCGGCGCGCTGTACGACAGCAATCGCGGGATGCTGATCGCGATGCTCGAACGCCTGCACGTGGATGCGATCGATCTCGGCATCGTCCGCGACGACCCGGCCGCGCAGGCCGATGCGGTCGTCACGTCGGGCGGCGTGTCGGTCGGCGAAGCCGACTTCACGCGCGACGTGATGGCGCGGCTCGGCGACGTGACGTTCGCGAGCCTTGCGCTGCGGCCCGGCCGGCCGCTCGCGTGCGGCACGCTCGCACGCGCGGCCGACGGCGCCGGCCACGCGCTGTTCTTCGGGCTGCCCGGCAATCCGGTCGCGTCCGCCGTGACGTTCTACGCCATCGTGCGCCCCGCGCTGCTGACGCTGGCCGGCGCGCAGACGCCGCCACCGGCGATGTACACGGCGCGCAGTACGCAGCCGTTGAAGACGCGCCCCGGTCGCACCGAATACCTGCGCGGCATCGCGACGCGCGCCGCCGACGGCCAATGGCACGTCGTACCGGCCGGATCGCAAAGCTCCGCGTCGCTGAGCGGCCTCGCAGACGCCAACTGTTTCATCGTCCTGGGCCACGATACCGCGGCAGTCGACGCGGGCGCCCCAGTCGACATCCTGCCGCTCGACGGCCTGATCTGAATTCCACTATCGGTATATCTCTACGGGGGCAATCCGCACATGAAGAAACAAATCTCGTCGATCGCCGCGGGACAGACCGCGAAGGCGCTGATTCTCGTCTACCTGACGTTCAGCGTGCCGATCGTGCTGCTCGGCATTCTCGTCGCGTACATCCGCTACGGGATGGTCGAACTGAGCACGATCCTGAGCGCGCTGCTGCTGAACGCGATCCTCGGTTTCGTGCTGCTGTGGATTGCGTGCCACGCGTACAACTGGGTCGCGTCGCGCTTCGGCGGCATCGAAATCGTGCTGTCCGATCCGCCGGAGGAAGCGTGAGCGGCACGCCGCTGATCCGCGCGGCCGCCCCGCGCGACGTCGGCGCGATCCTCGCGCTGATGCGCAAGCTGGCCGAGTTCGAGAAGCTCACGGATCTGTTCGTCGCGACCGAAGCCGATCTCGCCGACGCGCTGTTCGGCGAGCACCCCGCGGCCGAAGCGCTGGTGGCCGAGCGTGACGGCGCGATCGTCGCGTACGCGCTGTTCTTCCACAACTATTCGACGTTCCTCGGCCGCCGCGGGCTCTATCTCGAGGATCTGTACGTGCAGCCGTCGCAGCGCGGTACGGGCCTCGGCACCGCGATGCTGCGTCATCTCGCGGCACTCGCCGTCGAGCGCCGTTGCGCGCGCTTCGAGTGGTCGGTCCTCGACTGGAACCAGCCGGCAATCGATTTCTACGAGAAGATGGGCGCGACCGTGCTGCCGGAGTGGCGCATCGTACGCGTGACGGGTGGCGCGCTGGACACGCTCGCCGCGCATTGAGCGCGGGCCGGCCACGCCGGCGATCGCTGCAAAGGAAAACGGGCGCCGCGGCGCCCGTTTTTTCTGTCCGGCGGCGGCCGGCAACGCGTGTCATGCATCGTCCGCATCGGCGCCTTCGGCCCCTTCCGCGCCGAGCAGCCCGGCCGCCGTATCGCCCGGCAACGCCTCGACCTGCTTGAGCTTGCGGTTCATCACGCGCGTGCGCTGCTCGGCCGCCTCGATCGAACGCGTGACCGTTTCGAGCTGCGACTTCGTGCGCGCGAGCACGTCGCCGAACTTGCCGAACTCGGTCTTGACCGCGCCGAGCACCTGCCACACCTCGCTCGAGCGCTGCTCGATCGCGAGCGTGCGGAACCCCATCTGCAGGCTGTTCAGCAGCGCGGTGAGCGTGGTCGGCCCGGCGACCGTCACGCGATAGTCGCGCTGCAGCAGGTCGGTCAGCCCCGGGCGGCGCAGGATCTCCGCATAGAGCCCCTCGGTCGGCAGGAACAGCAGCGCGAAATCGGTCGTGTGCGGCGGCGCGACGTACTTCTCGGCGATCGTGCGCGCTTCCATCCGCACCCGCGCCTCGAGCGCACGCGCCGCCTCCTCGACCGCCACCGCATCGGCGCGCTCCTGCGCGTCGATCAACCGCTCGTAGTCTTCGCGCGGAAATTTCGCGTCGATCGGTAGCCACACCGGCGGCGCGTCGCGCGTGCCGGCATCGCGGCCCGGCAGCCGGATCGCGAATTCGACGCGCTCGGTACTCTTCGGCACCGTCGCGACGTTCTTCGCGTACTGCTCGGGTGTGAGCATCTGTTCGAGCAGCGCTTCGAGCTGCACCTCGCCCCAGGTGCCGCGCGTCTTCACGTTGGTCAGCACCTTCTTCAGGTCGCCGACGCCGGCCGCGAGGGTCTGCATCTCGCCGAGCCCGCGATGCACCTGCTCGAGCCGGTCCGACACGAGCTTGAACGATTCGCCGAGCCGCTGCTCGAGCGTCGCGTGCAGTTTCTCGTCGACGGTGCGGCGCATCTCCTCGAGCTTCGCCGCGTTGTTCGTCTCGATTTCCTTCAGCCGCTGTTCGAGCGTCGCACGCACTTCACCGATCCGGCGATCGTTCGCCTCGGTCAGTTGCGTGAGCTGCCGGTGCAACGTGTCGCCGAACAGCCGCAGCGCGCCCGTCTGCTCCTCGCGCGCCTGCTGGGCTTGGCGCTGCACGCTCTCGCGCATCGCGTCGAACTGCTGCGCGTTGCCGGCGACGAGCTTGCCGAGCTGCTGCGCGAACCCCTCGATCTGGTTGTTCTGCACGGTCGCCACGCTCGTCAGTTGCGCGGCGAGCGTCTGCTGCAACTGCGCGAAGCTGCCGGCCAGCTCGGTACGCGAGCCGCGCGCATTTTCGACGATCTCGCCGCGCAGTTCGCGCTCGAGCCGCTCGACCGCGCGCGCCTGCGCATGCGCGGCGTCCTCGATCTGGTCGCCGAGCACGGCCGCATCGTCGTGGCGGCCGCCGCGCACGAGCGCGACGATCGCCACCGCGAGCGCGACAGCGAGCACGACGACCGCCGCAAGCAACAACGTCATCGTCATGCGCGCGGCTTCCCGATCACGTCAGGGTTGATCGGATTCGGCGGCCGCCCCGCCCGCGGCCCCTCGCCCAGCGCGGCGATCAGGTTGTCGGCGGCGAGATCCGCCATCGCGCGGCGGGTCTTTTCGGTGGCGCTTGCGATATGCGGCGTCAGCACGACGTTCGGCACCTCGAGCAGCGCCGGATGCACGCTCGGCTCGCCCTCGTACACGTCGAGGCCGGCCGCGGCGATCGTCCCGTCGCGCAGTGCGACGGCCAGCGCCGCATCGTCGACGATCCCGCCGCGCGCGATGTTGGTCAGCGTCGCCGTCGGCTTCATCTTCGCGAGCTCGGCCGCGCCGATCGTGTGATGGTTCTCTTTCGTGTACGGCAGCACGAGCACGACATGATCGGCGCGCGCGAGCAGCGCATCCTTCGACACGTATTCGGCATTCAGCTCGGCTTCGATCTCGGGCGCGACCCGCGACCGGTTGTGGTAGATCACCTGCATCCCGAAGCCGCGCGCGCGGCGCGCGAGCGCCTGGCCGATGCGACCCATCCCGATCACGCCGAGCGTCGAGCCATGGATGTCGGCGCCGAGAAAGCCGTCGTACGCCCACTTCTGCCAGTGGCCGGCGCGCAGCCAGTGTTCGGATTCGGCGATCCGGCGCGCCGCGGCCATCATCAGCGCCCAGCCGAAATCGGCGGTCGATTCGTTCAGCACGTCGGGCGTATTGGTGCCGAGCACGTTCGCCGCGTTGAATGCGGCCATGTCGAAGTTGTTGTAGCCGACCGCCATGTTCGCCACGACGCGCAGACGCGGTGCCGCCGCGAGCGTGGCCGCGCCGACCGGGTCGCCGGCCGTCAGCGCGCCGTCCTTGTCGGCCAGACGCGCGGCGAGCGCGTCGGGCGCGAGCGCGTCGCCGTCGTTCCAGTCGACTTCGAAATACTGCTTGAGCCGTTCGATCACGTCCGGAAAGATCGGACGCGCGACCAGAATCTTCTGCATCGCCATCTCCGCATGCCGCGGACGGATGGCGGCGCACCATGCGCCGCCGGGACCGCCCGCTCGGGGTTGAAAATCGTCAGCTTACGCCGTGAAGAAAAGCCACGACGTCAGCAGGAATACCGGTATCAGCACGACGAGCGCCCAGCCGAGGTACGCGAAGAAGCTCGGCATCTTCACGCCGCGCGATTCGGCGATCGCCTTCACCATGAAGTTCGGCGCGTTGCCGATGTAGCTGTTCGCGCCCATGAACACCGCGCCGGCGGAAATCGCGGCGAGTGTCGACGCGCCGGTCGTCATCAGCGTCTGCGCATCGCCACCCGCGAGGTTGAAGAACACGAGATAGGTCGGCGCGTTGTCGAGGAACGACGACAGGATGCCGGTCGCCCAGAAGTACATCGCGTCGATCGGCTTGCCGTCGGGGCCCGTGACGAGATGGACGATCTGCGCGAACGCGCCATCCGCGCCGGCGCGCAGGATCACGATCACCGGCGCGATCGTCACGAAGATGCCCGCGAACAGCTTCGCGACTTCCTCGATCGGCGCCCAGTTGAACGCGTTGCCCTCGCGCGCGGAACGCGGCGTCAGCGCGAGCGACACGAGCGTCACGACCACGAGCGCGACGTCGCGCACGAGATTCTGCAGCGCGACGTGCGTGCCCCACACGTCGAACGAGATGCCCGGCTTCCACACGCCGCTCATCAGCACGAGCGCGATCACGGCCGCCAGCAGCACGAAGTTGACCTTGCCGTCGATCGACAGCGCCGCACCGTCGGGCGTCGGATCGAGCGCGGCCGGCCGCTCCTCGCCGCCCTTCCGGTAGAAGTACGTATCGAGCGCGAAGAACAGCGTCAGCAGCACCACGCAGATGAACAGCATCGGCAGCGCGAGATGCGTGGTCGTCCAGAAGAAGCTCACGCCGTTCAGGAAGCCGAGGAACAGCGGCGGATCGCCGAGCGGCGACAGCGAGCCGCCCGCGTTCGCGACGAGGAAGATGAAGAAGATCACGACGTGCACGACATGCTTGCGGTTGTCGTTGGCGCGCAGGAGCGGCCGGATCAGCAGCATCGCGGCGCCCGTCGTGCCCATCACGCTCGCGAGCAGCGTACCGAGCGCGAGGATCGCGGTATTCAGTTTCGGCGACCCATGCAGGTTGCCGTTCACGCAGATGCCGCCCGCGACCGTATAGAGCGCGGTGAGCAGCACGATGAACGGAATGTATTCCTCGAGCAGCGCATGCACGAGCGTGCCGAACGCGGTGCCGATGCCGAACGCGACCGCGAACGGCGCGAGGAACACGATCGCCCAGCCGGCGGCGATCTTGCCGAAGTGGTGATGCCAGAACACGGGGGCGACGAGCGGGAACAGCGCGATGGACAGCAGGATCCCGGCGAACGGGATGCCCCAGAGCGCGGACAGCGTGGCACCGTCGAGCGTGGCGGCCGATGCAAGCGCGGGAGCGGCGCCAAGCGCGATTCCCGACGCCATGCCCGCCCAGGCGGCATGTCGTTTCATGCAGAACTTCCTTGTTCGAGTAGGGGTGAATGCAGCGGGCGCGTCATGCGCCCCGTACGACGATCGCGTGCACGCGGTACGGGCCGTGTGCGCCCAGGATGATCGTTTGTTCGATGTCGCCCGTGCGCGACGGGCCGGACACGAAATTGACCGCGCGCGGCAGCTCGCCGCGCTCCGCGCGAATCAGCGCGAACGCGTCTTCATGACCGGCGACGATGCGCGATGCCGGCACGATCGCGATGTGGGTTTCCGGCAGCAGGCCGGCCGATGCGTAAGTGTCGGGGCCGGACAGCAATACCAGCGACCCCGTTTCGGCGGTCGCGCAAAAGCAGCCGGTCAGGCCGACCAGATCGCCGTCGCGCGGCTTGCGGCACTCGACCGACAGGCCGGCGCCGGCCCAGTCGAGATCGGCGAGCGTGCGCCAAGCGATGGCCTGCGTCGGCAGGCCGTGAGCGGCAAGATAGCGGGCGGCGGCGGCAGGCACGTCGGCCAGCGTCGCGACTTCGTCGACCGTGGTCGACAGGCGCGCCGCTTCGTCGACGAAAGCGGCGACGAGGTCGGCCGGCGCCGGCGGGCGCGGCCCCTCCGGATGACGGGCGAGATAGTCGGCGACGCCGTCGCGCTCCGCTGCATCGGGTTCGGCCGCGCGCCCCTGCGCTGCGCGAATGCGCGCGAGGATCTGGCGACGGGCAGCGGAAGTGTCCATGAACGGTCCTCGTGACGGTGGCGGGCAATACGTCGGATTATACCGACCGCCCCTGCCGCGACGCACCTTCGGCCCAACGGCCGGCGCCTACTTCGACGCGTCTTCCTCGACCGGCTGCGCGATGCCGAACACCTGCCGCAGGTACGCGAGATACGCCTTGTCGTCGCACATGCTCTTGCCCGGCGAATCGGACAGCTTCGCGACCGGCTGCCCGTTGCAGCGAACCATCTTGATCACGATCTGCAGCGGCACGTAGCCAAGATCGTTGGTGAGGTTGGTGCCGACGCCGAACGCGAGCTTGCAGCGGCCGCGGAACCGTTCGTACAGCTGCATGACCTTCGGAATGTCGAGCGCGTCCGAGAACACCAGCACCTTGGTGCGCGGGTCGCACCGGTTCGCTTCGTAGTGGCGCAGCATCCGCTCGCCCCACTCGAACGGATCGCCCGAATCGTGGCGCGCGCCGTCGAACAGCTTGCAGAAGTACATGTCGAAGTCGTTCAGGAACGCGTCCATGCCGTAGACGTCCGACAGCGCGATCCCGAGGTCGCCGCGATATTCCTTCGCCCACATCTCGAAGCCGTAGATCTGCGAATCGCGCAGCCGCGGGCCGAGCGCCTGGCACGCCTGCAGATACTCGTGCGCCATCGTGCCGAGCGGCGTGATGTCGTGCTTCATCGCGTACAGCACGTTGCTCGTGCCCGCGAACTGCGGGCCGAGCCCGTCACGCAGCGTGAGCGCGACTTCCTCGTGCCAGACCTTCGAGAAGCGCCGGCGCGTGCCGTAATCGGCGATCTTGCAGTCGGCGAACTCGGGCTTCGCGCCGAGCAGCTTGATCTTCTCGCGCAGCCGTTCGCGGCCTTCGCGATAGTCGGGCTCGCGCTGCGTGTTGCGGAAATAGACTTCGTTGACGATCGCGAGCACCGGGATCTCGAACAGGATCGTATGCAGCCACGGCCCCTCGATCACGATGTCGATCTCGCCGTTGCCCTTCGGCGACGGCGTGACCGAGATGTACTTCTCGTTCAGGTGGAACAGCGCGAGGAAATCGACGAAGTCGCTCTTGATGAAGCGCATCCGCCGCAGGTAATCGAGTTCGACGTCGGAAAAGCGCAGCGAGCACAGGCCGCGCACCTCGTCGCGAATCTCGTCGATGTACGGCACGAGATCGACGCCGGGCGTGCGGCACCGGAAGCGGTATTCGACGTTTGCAGCGGGAAAGTGATGCAGGACGACCTGCATCATCGTGAACTTGTAGAGATCCGTGTCCAGCAGCGAAGTGATGATCATGATGACGGCACCGCCAATATCATGACCGGGCCCCGGCGCACCGCGCGCCGCCCGGTCTGTCGGTCATGTTACCCGAATGCGGGCCGGACCATCGTGAAACCGCCCTCGCCGCCGGGTGCGCGGGTATCCGCGCTGCGCCTGCCATAAACTAATCACGAAACGATATAAGCCGGATAGCCGACCACGTCATGCGGGTTTTGCGCTTCAGTTACAATGCCGCTTTTGGCGCAAACGCCACCCCATATATACCGCCAAGCAGGAGCGTTTTAATGACTCACGTTGTGACCGAAGGCTGCATCAAGTGCAAATACACGGATTGCGTGGATGTGTGCCCGGTGGATTGCTTCCGTGAAGGTCCCAACTTTCTCGCCATCGATCCGGACGAGTGCATCGACTGCGCCGTGTGCGTCGCCGAATGCCCGACCAATGCGATCTATGCCGAAGAAGACGTTCCGACCGACCAGCAGCAGTTCACCGAGCTGAATGCCGAGCTGGCGAAGAATTGGCCGTCGATCACGAAGACCAAGCCGGCGCCGGCCGACGCGGACGAGTGGAAGGACGTGCAGGAGAAGCTGCACCTGCTCGAGCGCTGATCGCGCGGCGGCCGCAAAAAATTTCATGCGGCGCGGCTCCAAGGTGTTGACAGGTTAGCGAACACTCCATACAATCTCGTTTCTCTGCTGTTGCTTGTTTGTTCCCCGATAGCTCAGTCGGTAGAGCGCCGGACTGTTAATCCGTAGGTCCCTGGTTCGAGCCCAGGTCGGGGAGCCAAAAACGCAAAGGCCACGTTGAAAGTGGACGGGTTTTTTGTTGGAACACACAACACGCAGATGTACCGATTTATTCCCCGATAGCTCAGTCGGTAGAGCGCCGGACTGTTAATCCGTAGGTCCCTGGTTCGAGCCCAGGTCGGGGAGCCAAAAACGCAAAGGCCACGTTGAAAGTGGACGGGTTTTTTGTTGGAACACACAACACGCAGATGTACCGATTTATTCCCCGATAGCTCAGTCGGTAGAGCGCCGGACTGTTAATCCGTAGGTCCCTGGTTCGAGCCCAGGTCGGGGAGCCAAACAGCGAAAGGCCCGTCATTCGACGGGCCTTTTGTTTTTCCGGCCGCCGTTCCCTCTTCCCGCTTTTCGTGGTCCGGTCATGCGCACGCTAGAGTTTCTGTCCCGCATTCGCATCCGGTTCCGTCGATGAAGCATCGCCTCTTCCGTTTCGCCCCCGTCGCCCTCCTGTTCTCCGCCGTCGCCGCCGCACCGTTCGCGCACGCGGAGGAAGTCGGCAGCGTCAATACCCATTTCCGCGTCACGGGCTCCGATCGCGTGGTCGTCGAGGCCTATGACGATCCGGTCGTGAATGGCGTGACCTGCTACGTGTCGCGCGCCCGCACCGGCGGGATCAAGGGCACGCTCGGCGTCGCCGAGGATCCGAGCGAAGCGTCGATCGCGTGCCGGCAGGTCGGCCCGATCAGCTTCAAGGAACCGCTCAAGCAGCAGACCGACGTGTTCAGCGAACGCATGTCGTTCATCTTCAAGACGCTGCACGTCGTGCGCGTGATCGACAAGAAGCGCAACACGATCGTCTACCTGACCTACAGCGACCGTATCGTCAGCGGCAGCCCGAAGAACGCCGTGACCGCGGTGCCGATGCCCGCCGGCACGACGATTCCGGTCAAGTAAGCCCGCTCCCGCGCCCGATCATGTCCGCCGCCCGCCTCCCCGATTCCGCACGCTACTGGCGCACGCCGCTCGTGCCGGACGCGGATCTGCTCACGGCCACCTATCGCGATCACGCGTTCGCGCCCCACTGGCACGACGCGTACACGATCCCCGTGATTCTCGAAGGCGCGGAACGCTTCACCTATCGCGGCACCGGCTACGTCGCCGAAACGGGCACCGTGCCCGTGATCAATCCCGGTGAAGTGCACACGGGCTCGCGTGCCGCCGACGAAGGCTGGTGCTATCGCGTCAGCTACATGCCGGTCGAATTCATCCACGAACTCGCGAGTACGATCGCGGGCCGCCCGCAGGATGCACCGTGGTTTGCCCCCGACGTGATCCGCGACGCCGATCTCGCGGCCCGGCTCACGCTCGCGCACCGGATGCTGGAAGCCGGCAGCGAGCGCGCGCTGTCGTCGCAGGCCGATGCGGCCGGACAGCCGGCCGGCGATCCGGCCACCGGCGCGCCGCGCATCTACGATCCGCTCGCCGCCGAAACCGCGATGCTCGACGCGCTGTCGACGCTGATCGTGCGCCACGCCGACGTACGGCCGCGACCCGCGCCGCTCGCGGCCGACGAGCCACGCGTCGACGCGATGCGCGAGCGGCTCGCCGCCGACCTGATGTCCACGGTGACGCTCGACGAGGTCGCGCAGGCGGCCGGCCTGTCGCCGTTTCACGCGGCGCGCCTGTTCACGCGTACGACCGGCATGCCGCCGCATGCGTGGCGCAACCAGTTGCGGCTGCAGCGTGCGCTGGCGCCGCTGCGCGCGGGCGTGCCGGTCGCCGATGTCGCGGCGGCCAGCGGCTTCGTCGACCAGAGCCACTTCACGCGGCATTTCAAACGGATGTTCGGCGTGCCGCCCGGGCGCTGGCAGGCAAGCTGACGCGCGGCTTCCCGCCGTCGTCGGCCGCACGGCCGCCCGCGCCGGCCGGCACGCGGGCACCGGCCCCGTTCCGGCGGGCGCAAGAACATACAAGCGCGCCGCGCGACCGACCGCCCCACACAAGAGTGATAAGAGAAAGTCTCATGAGTGAAATCAAGGAAATGCCGCTGGTCGAGCTGACGGCCAAGGATCTTCCCGCCTACTGCCCGAACCCGGCCATGACCCGCTGGAACGCGCACCCGCGCGTCTTCATCGACGTGTCGCACGGCGAGGCGCGCTGCCCGTACTGCGGCACGCGCTACAAGCTGCGCGACGGCGAGGTCGTCAAGGGCCACTGAGCCCGGCGGCCGGGCCTGAAGGCCCACCGACCCGCAAGGCGGCGCAGCCGGAAGTCCGGCGCGCCGCCGTTCCCCATTCTGGCAACCCGAACGCGGCGCCCGAGCGCCGTGCTTCATTACGACATCGGAAGTCGACCTGATGCGTCGAGCGCTGGTTATCGCACCGAACTGGATCGGTGACGCATTGATGGCGCAGCCGCTTTTTGCGCTGCTGAAGAAACTCCATCCCCGCATCGCCATCGATGCCGTCGCACCCTCGTGGGTCGCGCCCGTGCTCGAGCGGATGCCCGAGATCCACGATGTCCACGCGACCGATCTCGCGCACGGCAAGCTGCAGCTGCTGCGCCGCTGGCAGCTCGCGAGCGACCTGCGCGACGTCGGCTACGACGCGGCGTACGTATTGCCGAATTCGCTGAAGTCCGCGGTGATCCCGTGGCTCGCGAACATCCCGCTGCGGATCGGCTATACGGGCGAGCACCGCTACGGCTTGCTCAACGTGCGCCACGCGAACCCCGACAAGTCGGGCGAGCGGCCGCCGATGACGACCCACTACGCGGCGCTCGCGTACGCGCCGGGCGCGAAGCTGCCCGAGTCGATGAAGACGCTGCCCGCCCCGCGCCTGGACGCCGACCTGAACGAAACGGCGCGGGTGTCCGCACGTTTCAATCTCGATACACGCAAGCCGCTCGTCGTGTTCTGCCCCGGCGCCGAATACGGCCCGGCCAAGCGCTGGCCGCCCGAGCACTTCGCGTCGCTCGCGACCATCGTGCACCAGTCGTTCCCGTATACGCAGATCGTCGCGCTCGGCTCGCAGAAGGATGCCGCGGCCGCGCAGGCGATCGCCGACCACGCGCCGAACGTGCGCAACCTGTGCGGGCAGACGTCGTTGTCCGAGGCGTGCGCGCTGATCGCGCGCGCGAACGCGGTCGTCACCAACGATTCCGGGCTGATGCACGTCGCGGCCGCGCTGCGCCGGCCGCTCGTCGCGTTGTACGGATCGACCGATCCGCGCCACACCCCTCCGCTGTCGGAGCTGGCGAAGGTACAATGGTTGCATCTCGAATGCAGTCCCTGCTTCGAACGCGAGTGCCCGCTCGGCCACCTGAAGTGCCTGCGCGAACTCGGTCCGGAGCAGGTATTCGGCGATTTGCGCGGCATGCTAGTCGGGCAGCGCTGACCCTGACCGGCAGCGTCGCACGGCGCGCCGGGCAATCCGATTCACCGGTGTGCGGCGGCTCGATCCGGGCCGCCGTGCTGAATACGGCGCGCGACGCGCGCGAGAGACAACCCCGATGCCACGTTTTGCCCGCCTCTTCGAAGCCGCTGCCGATACGCTGAACGCCTACTACCAGGCCGTCGCGGATGCCAATCTCGACGCGCTGCTGGCGTTGTGGATCGACGAGGATTTCGCCAGCTGCGTGTGGGCGGACGGCGAGCATCTGCACGGCCTCGACCAGATCCGCGGCGGGCTCGCCAACCGGCTCGCGACGCGTCCGGTCACGATCGAGCCGCTCGACATCCGCGTGTACGACAGCCTCGGCACGGTCGTCTATACGATCGCCGAAGCGCATCAGCAGGCCGACCTGACGGCCGAACCCGACATGGTTTTCGCGACGTACGTGATGATCCACGAACGCGGCGAATGGCGCATCGCGCACATCCACGCGAGCCCGATTCCTGAACAGGCGGCCGGACAATTCGCCGCGAAGATCCGTCACGGGCAGGGTCCGCTGCACTGACGAAGAACGAAGCAACGCATTAGCGGGGCGATCATGAGTACGGCTTCTCCGCCCACCTCGCCGCTGACCGGGGCCCCGGCCCCCGACGACGACACACTGCGCTATCGCGCACCGCGCTGGCTGCCCAACAGCCATGTGCAAACCATCGTGCCCGCGCTGTTCGCGCGGCGTCCGGTTGTCGCTTACCGGCGAGAGCGATGGGAAACCCCCGACCACGACTTCATCGACCTCGACTGGGTCGCGCACCTCGACAGCGCGGCGCCGGCGCCCGACGCGCCGCTGTTCGTGCTGTTCCACGGTCTCGAAGGCAGCTCCGCGTCGCACTACGCGCTCGCGATGATGGCCACCGCGCGCGCGAACGGCTGGCACGCCGTGGTGCCGCACTTCCGCAGTTGCAGCGGCGAGATCAACCGCCAGCCGCGCTTCTACCATCTCGCCGACAGCGCCGAGGTCGACTGGATCCTGCGCCGGCTCGCCGCGCAGCATCGCGGGCCGCTGGTCGCGGCCGGCGTATCGCTCGGCGGCAACGTGCTGCTGCGCTGGCTCGGCGAGCATCGCAGCGACACGTCGATCGTGCGCGCCGCCGCCGCGATCTCGACGCCGATCGACGTGCATGCGGGCGGCCGCGCGCTGTCGCAGGGGTTCGCGATGGTCTACACACGCAGCTTCCTGAAGACGCTCAAGCGCAAGGCGCTCGCGAAGCTCGACCAGTATCCGGGGCTGTTCGACCGCGACGCGATGCTGCAGGCCGTGACGATGCGCGACTTCGACGAGGTCGTGACCGCGCCGCTGCACGGTTTCGCGAACGCCGACGACTACTGGACGCAGGCGACCACGCGGCCGCTGCTGCCCGCGATCGACGTGCCGACGCTGATCCTCAACGCCCGCAACGACCCGTTCCTGCCGGAATCGGCGCTGCCGGGCCCGGCCGACGTGTCGCCCGCCGTCGAGCTCGACCAGCCCGCGCACGGCGGCCATGCGGGTTTCATGACCGGGCCGTTCCCCGGCCGCCTCGACTGGCTGTCGGCGCGGGTGTTCGGCTATTGCTCGAAATTCGTCGACCATGGATGACATCGTCAGGCAGGCGCTCGCCAAATGGCCGAACGTGCCGCATTGCACCGGCTGGCTGCTGCTCGACCGGCGCGGCGCATGGCGGCTGCGCGACGACGCGGCGCAGGCGGCCGGCGAGCTCGGCTCGCCGATCCGGCATGCGGCGCTGAACGCGTTCATCGGCCGCAACTACGAATGCGACGCGCAGGGCCAGTGGTTCTTCCAGAACGGGCCGCAGCGCGTGTACGTCGAACTCGCCTATACGCCGTGGGTCGTGCGGCTCGCCGAACGCGACGGGCAGCTCGCGCTCACCGACCAGACGGGCGCCCCGTTCGAACCGGACGCAGCGTGGCTCGATGACGGCGGCGGCGTGCTGTTTCGCGATGCCGGCACACCGCCGCGCATCGCGGCACTGCACGATCACGATCTCGGGCTGTTCGCCGACCACGCGGATTTCGACGCGAAGCCGCCCGCGCTGCGCTGGCGCGACGGCCGCTCGCTGCCGCTTGGCAGCATCGCGTGCGCCGACGTGCCTGCGCGGTTCGGCTACATTCCCAGCCCGGCGCGCCACGCACGCGATGCCGCCGACAGCGGCAACTGACCCGCCGCGGCGCCTTCCGCGTTCGCCGCGCGACGGCCGCTACCCGCGGCCGTTCTTCTCGTCGTCGCGCTCTTCCTTGTAGCGCGCCTCGAATTCCAGCAGCCGTGCGCCGATGATCGACTGCTCGTAAAACGACACATCCTTCGCGTCGCGCGCTTCCTTCAGTTGCCGGATCGCCGACGGCCACGCGCCGTCGAGCGCCAGCTTCTCCGCCAGCGCGCGACGCCGCGCGAGCACGTCGCCCTTGCCGTCGCTCGACTTCGCGAGGTAATCCCACCAGTCCGGCTGTTCGGGGTCGGCCTTCGCCTGCGCCCGCGCGAGCGTCTGCGCTTCGGCGAAGCGGCGCGCGGCGATCAGCGCCTGCAGGTGCGCGACGATCGCCGCGTGCGACGCCGGCCAGCGCCGCTGCGCGAGCGCCGACAGCCGTACCGCGTCGTCGGTCCGGCCCGCGCGGCGGGCGAGGTCCGCGGCCAGCACGTCGAGGCTCGGCGAGCTGGTCGCCGGGTCGTCGTCGCGCCGCTCGCGCGCATCGAACGCGCCGCGCGCCGACGCGAGCGCCTTGTCCGCCGCGTCGTACTGGCCGAGCAGCGTGTTCGCGAGCGCGATGCCGTACCAGTTCGCCGCGACGTTCGGCGCCGTGCGATCGTCGATCTCCAGCTGCATCCGCCGCGCCTCGGCCGAGATGTCGGTCGGCGCCCGGTTCTGCAGGACGCGCAGCCGCGCACGCACGAACCCGTATTCGGCCGACTGGCGTGGCTGCCGGTATGGCGCGCGACGTGCACGATCTTCCATGTCGGCGATCCGCTCGCCGGTCAGCGGGTGCGTGCGCGCATAGGCCGGCACGCCCGCATCGCCCATCGACGCGCGGTCCAGCCGCTCGAAGAAGCCGGGCATGCCGTACGGGTCGTAGCCGGCTCCCGCGAGCAACTGGAAGCCGACGCGATCGGCCTCGCGCTCGGCCGACCGCGAGAAGCGCAGCTGGTTGTCGACCGCGTACGCCTGTCCGCCCATCGCGATCGCGCTGCCGAGATCGCCGCTGCGCGCGAGCACGCCGGCCAGCACGCCGAGCAGCATCGTCGCAAGCGCCGTGTAGCCGGTCTTCTCGCTCGCGCCGATCATCCGCGCGATGTGCCGCTGCAGCACGTGGCCCATCTCGTGGCCGACCACCGACGCGAGCTCCGACTCCGTCTGCGTCGTGACCACCAGCCCGCTGTTGATTCCGATGAAGCCGCCCGGCATCGAGAACGCGTTGATCTGCGGATCGCGCACCGGGAACAGGTCGAAGTCCGGCGCGTAGCCGCCGATGTAGCGCGCCGCCGCCGCGGCCGCGAGCCGCGCCGCCATCGCGTTCAGGTAGTCGCGCACGAGCCAGTCGTCGAGATAGTCGGGATCGCGCCGCACTTCGCGCATCACGCGCTCGCCGAGCCGGCGCTCGGCCTGCGGCGTCAGCGCACCGCCGGAGCCGTCGCCGAGATCGGGCAGCTCCAGTGCCCGCAGCGGCGCGCGCAGGCTCGCGACCGGCGCCGACGCACCGCCCGCGCCCGAGAACCGGCTCTCCGCGCCGCCGTACGTGCCGAACACGCCGGTCGCGATGCCGGACGGCACGGTGGAAATCGACGTCGCGCCGCCGGCCGCCGGCTCGAGCGGCGGCGCGGAGGCGCTCTGCGCATGGCCGCCCGGCGGTAGCGCGAGCGCCGCCGACAGCGACACGGCAAGCAACTGTTTGACACGCATGGCAGGATGAAAACGACGCCGTCCCGCGCGAGCGGCGCGCATCGCGGCGTTTGGTCTGAATATTCGGGTCATTGTACCGGCGCCGCGATGACTGTCCCGTACCGCGCGTGCGTCATCTGCGCCTCCGGCAACGCGAACGCCGCTGCTATGATAGGCGCCCGTTGAGCGGTTGGATCGGTTCGTCGCGCCGGTATGGCATCCGGTGGCCTGCCGATCGCGAAGCAGGATCGACGCACGTGCACGCGCACTCCGTTCCACCAGAGGAAGACATGTCAGGACTCACCCATTTCGACGCCGCCGGCCACGCCCACATGGTCGACGTCGGTGGCAAGCAGGAAACGCAACGCATCGCGATCGCGCGCGGCACGATCCGGATGCTGCCGGCCACGTTCGCGCTGATCCGCGACGGCAAGGCGAAGAAAGGCGACGTGCTCGGCGTCGCGCGCATCGCGGCGATCCAGGGCGCGAAACGCACGGCCGATCTCATTCCGCTGTGCCATCCGCTCGCGCTGACGCGCGTGGCCGTCGACTTCGAACTCGACGACGCGCTGCCGGGCGTCCACTGCGTCGTGCAGGTCGAGACGTTCGGCCGGACCGGCGTCGAGATGGAAGCGCTGACGGCCGTCCAGGTCGGGCTGCTGACCGTCTACGACATGTGCAAGGCGGTCGATCGCGGGATGGTGATCACCGACGTGAGCGTGCGGGAGAAGCGCGGTGGGAAGTCGGGGGACTGGAAGGCGGAAGACGTCGCCGGTTGAGCGCCCGCCGCGACGCACTCGCGCGCAGCTCGTGGAGAATCGATGGTTATCGTGATTTCCCGGTCGGACGACAGACCATCAGGAAACCACGTCGCCGATGGGGAGCGATTCGGTGAAATGCGTTGCGCCGCTGCCGTATGCGTGCCCCGGTGCGCCACCGTGCCGGCAGCTATCCGTTCCCATGTGAACCGGCCCTGACGGGCAAGCGCGGGAAAACACCGTCGCGATGCGTTGATCGACGGACGCGCGACGGGTTCGCGCCATTCGTGCCCCGCCGGACTGTCGCGGCACGAACCCGATACCCCGGAACTGAATCTGGACCGCGCCACGGCGCGGCGCCCGCCCCGCGTCACTGCCCGCGCTGCGGCTCGAACACGAACGGTTGGGTCAGCAAGAAAGGATTCGCGGTCGCGCCGGTCTGCACGCAGGTCGCGTGCGTCATCGCTTCGACGGCCGCGCGATCGGCCGCCGCATTGCGGCTGCTCGTCGTCACGGTGACGTTCTGCGCTTCGCCGGACGTCGTCATCAGCGCGCGCACGAGCACCGTCGCCGGACGCGTGAGCGGCTTCGCGGTATCCGGATAGACGGCCCGCGGAATGTGGCAGGTCAGCTTGCTTTCCTGCGATGACGACAACATCGCGCAGCCGGAAAACAGCATCGCGGCGGCAGGCAGGATCAGGTAGGTCGAGCGAATGGCCATGGTCGAATATCGTTCTTCAGCACTGTTCTGGGCACACGCACCGCAGGCCGGCAGCCTTCCCCGGCCGCATCGCATGTGTCGCACTGCGCCGCGGCCATCGGACCGGCGCCCCGTTACGGCCGCACGACCGAGCGATGCTCGGCCGCGATCCTGCTCGGCGCAATGCCCGGATAGCCGGGAAATCTGCCGTATTCGCACCGGCGATGGCCGGCGCCTGCGGGCACGCAAACGCTTTCGCGCATTGTGCACGCGCCGCCAGGTCAGCGGCGGCAATTTGACAATGGTTGACGCGAATCGCCGCTCGTTCGGCCGGAATCCGCGCGATCCGCGAGGTAATCGAGATCCGACGGATTGCCGCACGACAGGCCACGTCGTGTGGCTCCGACGTCAACCACCTCAAGCCCGCCGCGATCGACGCCGGAATTCCCCGTTCCGGCGCGCACGACAGGCGTCAATCCGAATCGTCGTCGTCCGAGTCGTCGCCCTCGTCGGCCGGCGCTTCCCCGTATTTCGCGACGACGGCCGCCCTGAACGTCTTCAGCGCGGGCTCCTGGTCGCACAGCTTGTACAACGCGGCCAGCTGTTGCGGCCAGTCCTTCAGTTCCTTCGCGAACACATGCAGGCGTGCGACGGTATCGAGCGCGTCGGCTTCGCGGCCGGCCAGCGCCTGCAGCACCGCGTAGCGACGCAGCACCGTCTCGCCGGGCAGCAGCGCGATCGCGCGCTCGTGCGCGGCGAGCTTGGCCGGCAGATCGTCCGGCGAAATCGGCAGCAGCGTCGCCGCACCGTAATCGCCCCACGCGCCGAACAGCAGCGACGGCGCATCGCGGTACTGCGCGGCCGGGCTGCTGCCGTAATAGAGCACTTCCGCGCGCTGGTAGTCGCGCAGCACGGGCACCGCCGCCAGCACGCCGCCGAACGACAGCACCGCGAACAGCCCGAAGGCCGCCCGCCCCGGCAGGATGCGCAGCGGCTTCACGTCGAGCAGCCCGATCACGAACATCGCCGGCAGCAGGAAGAACATGTACTGCTGCGGATACTCGACCAGCGCATGCATCAGCAGGATGCCGAACAGCGCGAAGCCGAACACGCGCATGCTCGACTGCGGCGCACGCACCGCGCGCACGAACCACGCGACGAGCGTGACGGCGAGCACACCGAGCCCGACGAGACCGGACTTCGCGAGCAGGTCGATGAAGATGTCGTGCGAGTTGTTCGCGATCTCGACGCCGCCGAGCGTGCGCACCAGCGCAAACTGGTGCGACGGGAATTCGCCCCAGCCGACCCCGAGCAGCGGATGCTCGCGGAACATCGCGAGCCCGTACTTCCACAGCGCGAGGCGCGGCGCGATCTGCCCGGCGTCGCGCATCCGGTCGGCGGCCGACTCCGCGAGATTCAGGTGATAGTGCACGTTGGCCCAGCGCACCGCGACGTTCACCGCGATGAAGGCGGCCGCGAGCACGACCGGGATCAGCCACGCGCGTGCATTGCCCGGCGTGCGGCGCGATTCGACCCACGCCATCCAGAAGCCCGCGACGACCATCACCGCGACCTGCAGCCACGGCCCGCGCGACACCGTGAGCGCGAGACCGACCGACAGCACGAGCGACAGCGCAAGCCATGCCCACACCGCGAGCCGGCGCGTTTGCACCAGATACAGCGCGCCCGCGAGCGCGAAGGCGATGTAGCTGGCCAGATGGTTCGCCTGCGCCATGTTGCCGTATGGACGGCGGTCGACCGCGATGTTGTACACCACGACGAACGGCGAGACGGCCGACTCGAGGTGGAACAGCTGCACGATCTGGGTACCGACCGCGAACACGCCGCCGACGAGCAGCGCACCGGCCATCATCGGCCACACCGTTTCCGCCATCCCGTCGCGCGCCAGTGCATAGCCGGCCTGCATCGCGACCAGCGCAGCGGCCAGATACCCGAGCGCGAGCCAGTTCATCGACGGCACCTTGAGCGGGATCAGTGCAACCTGCGCGAGCAGCACCACCGCAAAGCCGAGCGGCACCGCGAACGCGGCCGGCGCGGCAAACGGCTCGGCCGGACGGCCGGTGCGCGCGAGCAGCACGACGGACACGCCCACCAGCAGATACAGCACCAGCGCGGAAAACTCGGAATAGAAGGTCGGAATCGGATACGTGTGATTCGTGATCGCGTACGGCACGATCAGGGCGACAGCCAGCGCAACGAGCGACAACGAACGGGAAAAAGTAGAAGGCATGAGCGAACCGGATGTCAGCAACCGGCGCACTATACAAAACTTTCCCTGCTCTGTGCGGGGCTGTCGCTCCGCGAGCCGGCGCGGGGCCGGCGCCCCGCCGGCCGAAGCGGCGGACGGCCGGCCGCATGCCCCGGCGCCATCGTTCCGCGCCGGACCTATGCGCGGCACTCCGCAGGCGCATATTTCGCGGGCAACGTCGCGGCGTTACTCGGCAACGGCCCGGCTCCCGGTGCCGGCAGCGACGACGCATCCTTGCCGGCGGCGAAGCATTCCCACGCGATCGTGCCGGCTTGTATCGTGCCCTTTTTGAGCGGCACGCGCGCGGTGGGCGTATCGGCCTTGTCGGGCGCGGACGGCACGAGCACCAGCGTATTCGTGCCGGCGGCGGCGACGCGGGTGGTGAACGCGACCGTGATCTGACCGGTCACGCCGTCGATCGCGACCGACTCGACGTTGCGGGTCGCGGCAGGCGGGCTGTAGCCGCCGTCGAGGCTCGTGCCGCTCGCCGCGTTGTCAGCGACCGCGAGCCGCGCCGACGATGCGAGCGCCAGCCCCTCGCCGACGCGCGACCGCGCGAGGTAATCCTGGTACGCGGGAATCGCATAGGCCGCGACGACGCCGACGATCGCGAGCACGATCATCAGTTCGATCAGCGTGAAGCCGGCCGGCCGCCAGCGCGGCGACGGCCGGTTCGCGCGCCGCAGGTCGGCGGCCACGCGACGGAACAGGGAAACGGAAAAGGCTTCGAACATGGACAGGCTCCGGAAACGAAAAACGCCTGCCGATACAGGCAGGCGTCTCGATCGTAGCCAGCGGGCGGCGAAGCCGGCAGTCGGCCGGATGGCCTAGTCAGTGCGCGTGCGGCGCGCTGCGGCGTTTTCTGAGTGCGTAACCGATCGCCACGACGAACAGCGCGCCGGCGATGCTCGCGCCGTAGACCACCGGCGGCGTATCGAGCACCGGCCAGCGATCGCCGACCGGGTCGTTCACGATCAGCCCGCCCGCGATCCAGCCGAGCAGCCCGGCGCCGAACGCGACGACGACCGGGAAACGGTCGAGCAGCTTCAGCACCAGCGTGCTGCCCCACACGATGATCGGCACGCTGACGACCAGCCCGAAGATCACGAGCGCGATCCGGTGCGACGGGTCGGCCTGCTCGGCCGCGCCGGCGATCGCGATCACGTTGTCGAGGCTCATGACCGCATCGGCGATCACGATCGTCTTCACGGCGTCCCACAGCCGGTCGGCCGGCTTGATGTTGTCGTGCGCGTCGGCGGCCGGCGCCATCAGCTTGATGCCGATCCACAGCAGCAGCAGCCCGCCGCCGAACTTCAGGAATGGCACGTCGAGCAGCGCGACCGCGAACGTGATCAATGCGACACGCAACAGGATCGCCCCGGCGGTGCCCCAGACGACGCCGCGCAGCCGCTGGTTCGCCGGCAGGTTGCGGCAGGCCAGCGCGATCACGACCGCGTTGTCGCCGCCGAGCAGGATATCGATGATGACGATCTGGAGAATCGCGCCCCAGTGCAGCGAGGTCAGGAATTCGAGCATGGCGGTGAGGAAAGGACAGCGGCCGCTCCGAGGGCGACCCGGTTCATCGCCGGCACATGCAGGACGCATGCCCGGTGCTTACGAATTCATTGCGGCAGCATAACAAAAAACGCCGGCAAAGCCGGCGTTTTCTGCAGGACGAGCCCGGGGGAAATGATTACAGCGCCTTCTTCAGCAGACGGCCCATTTCCGACGGGTTGCGCGTGACGGTGATGCCGCACGCTTCCATGATTTCCAGCTTCGCTTCGGCCGTATCCGCACCGCCCGAGATCAGCGCGCCGGCGTGGCCCATGCGCTTGCCCGGAGGCGCCGTGACGCCCGCGATGAAGCCGACGACCGGCTTCTTCATGTTGTCCTTGATCCACTCGGCCGCGTTGGCTTCGTCCGGACCGCCGATTTCGCCGATCATCACGACCGCGTCCGTATCCGGATCGTCGTTGAACATCTTCATCACGTCGATGTGCTTCAGACCGTTGATCGGGTCGCCGCCGATACCGACTGCCGACGACTGGCCGAGGCCCAGGGCCGTCAGCTGCGCAACGGCTTCATACGTCAGCGTGCCCGAACGCGACACGACGCCGATGCGGCCCTTGCGGTGGATGTGACCCGGCATGATGCCGATCTTCAGTTCGTCCGGCGTGATCGTGCCCGGGCAGTTCGGCCCGAGCAGCAGCGTCTTGCGGCCTTCGCGACGCATGCGGTCCTTCACTTCGATCATGTCACGGACGGGAATGCCTTCCGTGATGCAGATCGCGAGATCCAGGTCGGCTTCGACCGCTTCCCAGATCGCAGCCGCCGCGCCTGCCGGCGGAACGTAGATGACCGACACGGTCGCGCCGGTTTCCGCCTTCGCTTCCTTGACGCTCGCGTAGATCGGAATGCCTTCGAAGTCTTCGCCGGCCTTCTTCGGGTTCACGCCCGCGACGAATGCTTCGCGGCCGTTTGCGTATTCACGGCAGGCGCGCGTATGGAACTGACCGGTTTTGCCGGTAATGCCCTGCGTGATGACCTTCGTGTCCTTGTTGATCAGAATCGACATGTATTTTGACCTCTGTTCGATGGGCGTCGCGTGCAAACCGCGCCGCCATGCGTATTCGATAGCGTTACTTGCCTGCGGCAGCCGCGACGACCTTCTGCGCAGCCTCTTCCATGCTGTCCGCCGAGATGATCGGCAGGCCCGAATCGGCCAGCATCTTCTTGCCGAGGTCCTCGTTCGTGCCCTTCATGCGCACGACGAGCGGCACGTTCAGGTTCACGGCCTTCGAACCGGCGATCACGCCTTCCGCGATCACGTCGCAGCGCATGATGCCGCCGAAGATGTTCACGAGGATCGCCTTCAGGCCCGGGTTCTTCAGCATCAGCTTGAACGCTTCCGTGACCTTCTCCGTCGTCGCGCCACCGCCGACGTCCAGGAAGTTCGCCGGTTCGCCGCCGAACAGCTTGATGGTGTCCATCGTCGCCATCGCGAGGCCCGCGCCGTTCACGAGGCAGCCGATGTTGCCGTCGAGCGAGATGTACGCGAGGTCGAACTTCGACGCTTCGATTTCAGCCGGATCTTCTTCGTCCAGATCGCGGTACGCGACGATTTCCGGATGGCGGAACAGCGCGTTCGAGTCGAAGTTGAACTTCGCGTCGAGTGCGGTGACCTTGCCGTCGCCGGAGACGTTCAGCGGGTTGATTTCAGCCAGCGATGCGTCGGTTTCCCAGAATGCCTTGTACAGGCCTTGCAGGATCGCTCGCGCTTGCGGGATCGAAGCAGCCGGCACGCCGATCTTCGCGGCGAGGTCGTCGGCCTGCGCGTCCAGCAGGCCCGTCGACGGCTCGACGATGACCTTGTGGATCAGTTCCGGGTGCTTTTCGGCGACTTCTTCGATGTCCATGCCGCCTTCGCTCGAACCCATCAGAACGATCTTTTGCGACACGCGATCGACGACGAGGCTGACGTACAGTTCCTGCTTGATGTCGGCGCCTTCTTCGATCATCAGACGGTTGACCTTCTGGCCTTCCGGACCGGTCTGGTGCGTGACGAGTTGCATGCCGAGGATCTGGTTCGCGTATTCGCGGACCTGCTCGATCGACTTCGCCACCTTCACGCCGCCGCCCTTGCCACGGCCACCCGCGTGAATCTGAGCCTTCACGACCCATACCGGGCCGCCGAGCTCTTCCGCCACCTTGACGGCCTCGTCAACCGAGAACGCCGGCTTGCCGCGCGGTACCGCGACTCCGAATTTCCGCAGGATTTCCTTACCCTGGTACTCGTGAATCTTCATGCGTGATTCCCTTCAGTCTGAGAGTTGGATGAAAAGTCGCTTAAGACGCTTCTTCGAATGATTTCCGTTCATTCCTTCGTGCTGCCTTCACCGGGCAAATCCGGCCGAAGCGGGCCATACCACTTCGGGTAGTACTGCCGCACGACCTCGCCGTCGAATCGCAGCGCCCGGCAGCGGCCGAGCTGGAAAGGCGGTTCGGCGTGCGCGTCGTCATGATCCGGCCCCTCGCCGCCCTCCTCGCGCACGTTCCACACATCACCGGCGAACGCCTGGATCGCGGCCGTCGGCAGCACGGCGCACAGTTCGGTGAGATGGGAGCAGCCTGCGACGCCGGCGAGCAGCCGGTTCGCGTTGCGGCGGAAATTGCGGAAGAGATTGAGCCCGATGAGGGCCCGATAGGCAGGCGGGGCGGACTGACAGTGACCGGGATAGGGCACCCATTCCGAAGACGCTTCGGCGTCGACGACATTGAGGTCACGATCGATGGTCACGCGCAGCCAGAGTTCGTGGATCGGCAGGCCCTGGGGCCGGATGCCCGACGCAAGCGCGACATCGCGCGGCTTGTGGTCGGTCAGGCAGGCTTCGATGTCCCACAAGCCGTCGCCGCGCTCGTAGGCTTCCGCTCGGATTGCGCGTCGATGTCGCAACTGACGGGGCACGGGCTCGGATAGCGGCATGCTGGAGGTTGAGGCCGAAGAGGAAAACCCGTGGATTTTAGCATATTGGGTATTTGAGACAGTTTGCCGCGACGGCGGGTATTCCCGCCTGTCCGGAAGCGGTTGCAATGCAGCAAAATCGCGCGCGACCGGGCCCGTCAGTCGTCGATCGGGAAATCGTCGCCGACCTTCAGCAACTTCACGATGGTCGCGCTCGAGAAGCCGCGCGCGGCCAGGAAGCGCGCCTGCTTCGCGCGCTCGGCGGGCGTTTGCGGCAGTGCACCGAATTTCTTGCGCCAGACGGCCTGCGCGCGCGTCAACTCGGTCTCGCGCAATTGTGCATTCACCGCTTCGACGAGACTGTCGCCGACCGCGTGGCGCTTCAGCTCGCCGACGATGCGCGCGACGCCGACACGCGACGCGCGGCGATGCACGAGGCTCTCGGCGAAACGGGCGTCGGACAACCAGCCTTCCTTTTCCAGCGCATCGAGCACCGGCTCGACGGATTCGTCCTCGCCGACGTAGGGTGCGAGCTTGCGCGCGAGCTCCGCGCGGCTGTATTCGCGCCTCGACAGATAGCCGAGCGCGCGGCCCTTCAACGACCGCGGCGGCTTCGACGACTTGCGCTCGCGGGCGCCCGGCGCGTCACTCGAGGCATCGCCGGAAGACGCGCCGGCTGCACGGCGTGCGCGGCGCGGATGCTGGCTGCTGCGCGTATAGACATCTTCCGTCGCCAGCGCATCGGCTGTGCGATCGACCGGGAAGCGGACACCGGACACGCGACGGCGGGACCGATCGTGCGCGTCGAACGACTCATCGTCGTCGAACGGATCGTCCGGTGCGGCAATCTCAAACGAAACGAGGGCATCGTCGGATGCCCTCGTCGCGGTGCGGTTCGCGGCGTTGCCGCCTGCGCTCCGCCGGTCGGCGCCCGAGGATCCGCCTCGCCGGCCGGAGCGACCCGCCGTTTCGGGCGTGTCGTGCTCCTCCGGCTCGCCGGCCTGACCTCGGCGCGCAACCATCACTCTTCTTCGTCCATCGCCTCGGCTTCGTTGCCTGCGCCATCGGGCATTGCGACGACGCCGAGCGATTCGCGGATGCGGTTCTCGATCTCGCGCGCGATTTCCGGATTTTCGCGCAGGAATTCGCGCGCGTTGTCCTTGCCCTGGCCGATCTTCTCGCCGTTGTAGCTGTACCAGGCGCCCGCCTTGTCGACGATCTTCGCCTGCACGCCGAGATCGATGATCTCGCCCTGACGCGAAATGCCTTCGCCGTACAGGATGTCGAAGATCGCTTCGCGGAACGGCGGCGACACCTTGTTCTTGACGACCTTCACGCGGGTTTCGTTGCCGATCACCTCGTCGTTCTTCTTGATCGAGCCAATCCGGCGGATATCGAGACGCACCGACGAGTAGAACTTCAGTGCGTTACCGCCCGTCGTGGTTTCCGGGTTGCCGAACATCACGCCGATCTTCATCCGGATCTGGTTGATGAAGATCACGAGGCAGTTCGTGCGCTTGATCGTACCGGTCAGCTTGCGCAGCGCCTGCGACATCAGGCGGGCCTGCAGACCCGGCAGCGAATCGCCCATCTCGCCTTCGATTTCGGCCTTCGGCACGAGCGCCGCGACCGAGTCGATGACGATCATGTCGATCGAGCCCGAGCGCACCAGCGCATCGGTGATTTCGAGGGCCTGCTCGCCGGTGTCCGGCTGCGAGATCAGCAGCTCCGGCACGTTCACGCCGAGCTTCGCGGCATATTGAACGTCGAGCGCGTGCTCGGCGTCGATGAACGCCGCGGTGCCGCCCAGCTTCTGCAGCTCGGCGATGACCTGCAGCGTGAGCGTGGTCTTACCGGACGATTCCGGACCGTAGATCTCGACCACCCGGCCGCGCGGCAAGCCGCCGACGCCCAGCGCGATGTCGAGACCCAGCGACCCCGTGGAGACGACCTGGATATCCTCGGCCGCTTCGCCGTCGCCCATCCGCATGATCGAGCCCTTGCCGAACTGCTTTTCGATCTGCGCGAGCGCGGCCGCCAGCGCCTTGCTCTTCTCGGCGGTCATCCCGGAGCCCTTCTTGCTATCTTCCATGAATCGTCCTTTGCTATGATGAGCAGCGTCTGTTGGAGGCGCGCCCCTTTCAAGCGCTGCCCACGAATGCAGACACTGTATAAAAAAACAGTGTTTTGTGCAAGCCCGCAATGCAGCGCGTTGTGCACGAATAACTTCGGAGACAGCCGCGCCGGCGCGAACGCCCTGCCGGCATCGGTCAGCAACATGCGAATTCTCATCGCCGAAGACGACAGCATACTCGCGGACGGCCTCACCCGGTCACTCCGCCAATCGGGCTATGCCGTCGATCACGTGAAGAGCGGCATCGACGCCGACACCGCGCTGTCGATGCAGACTTTCGACCTGCTGATCCTCGATCTCGGGCTGCCGAAAATGTCCGGGCTCGACGTGCTCAAGCGCCTGCGCGCGCGCAATTCCAATCTTCCCGTGCTGATCCTGACCGCCGCCGACAGCGTCGACGAACGCGTGAAGGGACTCGACCTCGGCGCCGACGACTACATGGCCAAGCCGTTCGCGCTCAACGAGCTCGAGGCGCGCGTGCGCGCGCTGACCCGGCGCGGCGCCGGCGGCGGCCCGACCGTCGTGCGCCACGGCTCGCTCGCGTTCGACCAAGTCGGCCGCATCGCGTATGCGAACGATCACGTGCTCGATCTCTCCGCGCGCGAACTGGGCCTGCTCGAGGTGCTGCTGCAGCGGATCGGCCGGCTCGTGTCGAAGGAACAGCTCGTCGATCACCTGTGCGAATGGGGCGAGGAAGTCAGCAACAACGCGATCGAAGTCTACGTGCACCGGCTGCGCAAGAAGATCGAACCGAGCGGCGTGCGGATCTCGACCGTGCGCGGCCTCGGCTATTGCCTCGAGAAGGTCGCGCCCGCGACGCCGGCCGACACGGCGGCGCCCCAGCCC
>FTHQ01000452.1_pt1 | contig 55287 bp, 49 predicted proteins | sample 1641001 | NCBI WGS metagenome assembly FTHQ01 (sample SAMEA3914872, study PRJEB12502) | metagenome | biome: forest; material: soil | place: Canada | collected 2011-07-03 | depth 0.3 m | reverse complement strand
CCAGACGCGCCGCTAGCACCTCATTCTCGTGGTCTGGCTTCGCGTCGTAATGCAGCACGCTGCGAGAAAGCCCGACAAGCCGGCAGGCGCGGCGCTCGGAGATGTTGACCTTCCCCCGAATCGCCGATACTGCTTCGCGTTTGGCTTGCGGGCTCAGGGCTTTCCCTTGACGACGACCTTCAACGCTTCCATATCGAGCATTGCTTCGGCCAGCAGCTTCTTCAGCCGGGCATTCTCCACCTCGAGGTTCTTGAGCCGGCGGGCTTCCGAGACCTCCATGCCGCCGAACTTCGCACGCCAAGTGTAGAACGACGCATCACTGAACCCGTGCTTCCTGCACAGTTCCTTGACCGGCATACCGGCCTCGGCTTCCTTCAGAAACCCGATGATTTGCTGTTCCGTAAAGCGCTTCTTCATGTTCGTCTTCTTCTCCGAAAACGAACTTTACTAGACTCCGGCTGGCCCTGTTTGCAGGGGGCAGGTCACCATATCAGCGTCTTTAAGCGGATACCAGTTGCCCTTGTACTCAAACTCTTTCTCTCCAGTGAACGGATCTTCGCGTAGCCTGCCTTCCTTTTCGAGCCGCGCCTGCACTTCCTTGCCCGTCCGTGAATTCTTGCCTGGGGTACGCCCGAGGTACCGTTCGCGCAGTGACTTACGTCGCCTGAGTACTTTTGCTCCATCCCCGACTGCATCTCCGGCACCGGCACCTTCAGTTGCACCAGTCGCCTTGCCGACCGCCGTGGGTGCGTCGGCAGCCTTTGCGCCTTCAGCAACAGCGCCTTCAGTCTTAAGCACCTTCCCAGCGGCCGAAGCGGTCTTAGTCAGTTCAGCTCCTTCAGCAGCACCAACCTTACCCAGGGCCGCCATACCTCTGACTCCGCCCTTGGCCAGCCCGGCTCCTCCAGCAAGAAGTGACGCCGCCGTCGCAATCTTGTCGCCGCCGGCCTGGGCCGCATTGCTCATCTGGAACTTGGGTAGCTCGATAGAGCCGGCACTCGCCTTGACTTCCTGCGCCCCCTGCATCAGCGCCTCAGCAGACTGCGTTTGCCCAAACACACTTTGCATAGCCGCAGCCTGCTCCATTTGCCCTGCGGTTTGGAGCGTACTGCCTTTGATCAGCAACTCGCCAATATCGGACGGTATATTGGCAATCCCTTTGACAGCGCCCTTCGTCGCCTCCCATGGATGATCTGCGGCCTCACTCAGCTCGTGCTTCGTATTGCCCCACCATTTGGAGAACCAACCCTCCTCTTCTGGTGTTTCCGCTTTCACCGGCGGATTGGCTGAAGACGCAGGGGCGCTCGACATCGACGCCTGACCGTACAATCTGCCGACAGTATTGCCCTTGTCACCCACAGTACGCTCCCCGACTTATTTTTTGCTCATCTGTTCTCGAACCTTCGCCGGCGGGTCGGGCGGAAACTTCGCTCCCTTCGCAATCATCAGCGCGCGCAGACGCTCGAATTTTTCCAAGCGCTCCTTGCCCTCGGGCGACAACCCTGGTGCGGGAGGCGTCTGTGCCGTTCTGACCGGTTGCCCATCCTTATCCAACGAGATGTCGGTGACCGTGGCCTGCTTGGCCTCCGGTTGCAGTGCGTCGATGTCTTTCTGCACGGAGTAGGCCACGCTCACGCCGTTCGTCGTATGGGCGTTGACATCGGCACCATGCTCAACGAGAAAAATCGCAATGTCCGGCTTGGCGACGTCGAGCGCGGAATCCAGTGCGGTCCCGCCAATGCTGTCGCGATGATTGATGTTTGCGTGATGTTCGACTAGCAGCTTTACTCGCTCCATCGCGCCGTTGCCTTCCATCGCCCGCTGTAACAGACTCGTGCCATCGCTATCGACCGTATCCGGCGACAAGCCCCCGTCGAGCATGGCCTTCAGGTAGCGAGTGTCTTCATTGGTGATCGCGAAGTACATCGCGCTGCCCAGCCCCTCCACAATTTGAGCGTCCGGCTTTGAGCCATGCGCGATCAGTTCGCTGATCGCGGGGAAATTCTTGGTCGAGATGGCAAACCAAAGCAACGTCATCTCTTGTCGCCCGGGCTTGTTCACGTCGATCCCGGACAACGCCGATTTCAGTTGAGCAACGTCGCCATCGCTGATCGCCTTGGCAGCAGACAGATAGCTGCCGTCAAAATACTTGCTGGGTGAGTTCGCGCTCATATTGCATCCACTTACGATGATTGTTAGTGCAGAGACAGCGGCTAGAGCCATCCACCGCCACCGCGCCGTGTACCTCACGCTTCGGGCCGGCGAAGTTGTCGTATGGGTCCTCAAGGATGCGTCTCCTGAACGATCGTCGCCTGATCGGCTGTTTTTTGTGCTTCGATGCCATCGATGACCTGATTCATGCCATGGCGTGCGACTGCACCACCCGTTCCCGGAAGGATGTGCGGCGTGCCTACAGCTGTAGGCATCATGCCGTGACTGCCTTCCTGAACCTTCGTCAGGATCTCCCCTTCCACGCGGTACGCCTGAATATCGGATGCCACCGGTGTCCCGCCATAGCGCGCTACCGTCGCCGGATTGAGGCCCGCTGCGTTGAACGTGGTCGCAGCCAAGCCACTTGCGCGCGATGCGGCAGAGCCCATGCCGCCACCGAGCGAATGCCCCACAATATCCACATCGGTTCCACTCTTCTCAAGCGCTCGCCCGATCTTGACTGCTCGATCGTAATAGGCCGAGTTCTTATTGGCCCCTTGAGCGATGTTATTGGCCCAATCGGACCACTTGTACTTGTCTGTTCCCTGAAAAACCACCTGCGTCTTGAAATCGTTTCCGAAAACTGCAGGATCGGGCTCGTAGACCTGCGCACGAAAGTTTGTCCCCGGTATCGAAAAATCGTTGGGCTTCAACTTGAACTGAGCCAGTTTCGCAGGGTCGCCGCTGACGTTCGTCCATCCCTCTGGCGCCGCCTGCCCCGGGTGGTAAACGTTCTCAGCCAAACGCGCCTTTTCGACGGCCGTATTGTTTTGCTCAAAGCGATTTGCCGCCGCTTCGAGTTTGCTCCGCTCCGGTCCCGGCGGCATCGAAGCAGCTTTCTCCCGTGCCTCGGCAATCTGGGCCTTCCGACCACGCCAACGGGCAGCCTTTGCTTCCTTCCCGACGTAATTGCCGTTCATCCAGAACTGATCGCTGTGACGCACGACCATCTTGCTCTCGACCCGGACGGTCTTGCTATGGTCGATAGGCCAGCACTTGGCGCCAACGGTGCCGCTTTCGACTCCATGTGCCACACCGGCCTGATCGCCGATCGTATCCGGCGCGAAACTCGAATCGAACCGCACGATCGGATTCCCGTTCGCAAAGACCGTCTTCGACGTCATCTGACTGTCGCCGAGGCTCGCCGTGACAGGATAAGGTACGGGCGGCGTGCTACTCCCCATGGGGGTTTTGCATACGTCCGGCATCATCGACACGATGGTCCACTGGCCATCCTTGCGAGCCATTACGTTGTCTGCCACGCGTCCTCCGGTTCGCTGGTTGTTTTCGGGACAGCCATTCGCAGCAGAGGCGCATGCCGATCGAGTTCGAAACGTGCCTCGCACACGCGCACCGCCGGCTGCAACGGAAAAACCGCCCGCCATGTAGCCGATACGCGCATTTCCTCGGTATCGATCAAAAGTGTGTCGAGCTTCATCTCGAGTGGCACGATTTCCCCGCTCTTGAAGCGAAGCGCCACAAGGGCGCGATGCCCCGGAAGTCTCGCGCGCAAAAAGCCTGCACGCGTGTGCTCCGGCGGCGCGAGATTGGCAAGCTCGAAGGCGAGCCCCGGCGCAGGCCATTCGATCTGCTGGTCTGCCGGCGCACCATTCCAATAGTGGAAGTCATGATCCGCCGGATGGTACGGCCATCTTGTCTTATGCCAGGTCTCGTCGTAAGTCCCGGCAAACTGCAAACGCGGTGTCCAGGCGCGACCGACAACACCCAATCCGACCGGCGTCGTCGCGTAGCTGGCTACGACCTCTTTCATCTGCCTGGCATCCAGCCCAGAAGCGGCGTGCTCGGCAACGTCGAGACTGGTTATCGGAATGTCCCATGCTTCTATCTGCGGCGCCGCAATTTCGGCAATCTTCGGTAACGGTCCTGGAATCGATGATGCACACAACGAGGCGACGACCGACTTATGGGTCGCCCGATCGAGGAAGCGCTTCTCGACCCAACCGCGGCCCAGCGGGTTGGTGAAGCAGACTTCGTTCAGTTCAAGATCCGCGCTCGTCCCCTTTGCGCTCTGCGCAAGGGCGACGCGGCTCGTGCCGCCGTATGCCTGCTCCCAGCGCACCGGAACAGCTCGTGTCGGTTCAGGCTCACCGAGCTTCCACCCGCGCCAGCCCTTCGTAAATGAGCGCGGTCCCGTGACGCGCAGTCCTTTGTCGATGACCATCGTCCCGGCGTCGAATACGCGTACGCGAGCGGGCCACGATGCCGCAGGCGTGCCATGCGGGGCGTGTGCTGTCGCTCGAACCAGGACATCACACTTCGGTTTGAACGGCGCGAGATCGCTTTCCCATTTCACGCTGCTCTTACCCGTTTCGCCTTCGTATTCGTCTGACATCGCCAACGGGACGGCGTTGTCACCGCTCAGCAACACGCAACGATGTGTATCGCCATCGGGGTCGAACGATTGCGCCGGCTCAAGCCGATACGCCGCCTTGAGCGCCACCACGTGGATTTCGTTGCCCGGCACGTCGACGGCATTGAACGCAATCGCATGCAAGGGCGTGAGGTTACGGAACTCCATCGTCGTAGCACTTAGTTCAGATCGACGGTCTTGCCGTCGACCTTCACCGCGTCGGAACCGAGAATGTCGATGCTCGTCCCGCTAATCGTGATGTGTCCGCTGCTTTCGAGAACGATCGACGCTTTACCGGTTCGCAACTCAATACGATCGCCCGCAGTAACCGTATAGGTCTTGCCCACCATCGTGGTTTTCGACAGCCCCACTTCCTCGGCGCTGGCAAGCCCGGCCGCCGTGTTGATCGCGCCCGCTACCGTCACCGTATACGCGCCGCCAATGGTCAGGGCTTTCGCCAGCCCCACCGTCTCCGTCGACGTCAGTGCAATCAGGAGATTCTCCATCCCCTCGATCGTCTCGTTCCGGTTGCCGCCGACCGTCAGCGTCTCGTTGTTGCCAACGGTCTCGGTGCGATCCACCCCAACGTGAATCGTCTCGTTGTTGTCGACCGTCTCGGTTCGGTCATGACCAACATGCACCGTCTCATCGTGATCGATGTTCTTGGTGCGATCGTTGCCAACCCAATGCGACTCATCGTGCTCGACCTCGATGCGCTGATCCTTCTCGGCGTGAAGCCAGACCTCTTCCTCACCCTTCTTGTCCTCGAAGCGGATCGCATTGGCCGTGTTGACGTTACCGGTCTTGGTCGAACGCGTCAGAATCCCGCTCTGTGTCGCGTTGGCTGGCAACGCCCACGGCGGCATGTTCTGCGAGTTGTAAACGCGCGACGTCACGAGGGGACGGTCCGGATTTCCATCAAGGAAACTCACGACCACCTCATCCCCGATTCGCGGGATCTGAATCATCCCGAAACCGCTACCCGCCCACGGCTGGCTCACGCGCACCCAGCAGGAACTCCCTTGGTCGCGTTTGCCGAGACGATCCCAGTGGAACTGCACCTTCACCCGGCCGAGACTATCCGTATAAATCTCCTCGCCTTTCGGACCTACGACGATCGCCGTCTGCGGCCCGACGATCGTCGGACGCTCGCCCTCGAATGCCGGACGGTACGGAATTTTCTTGCGAATGCAGGTGAAGCTGCATGAATACGCAGAAGTCCCCTCGCCAGGCTCGTAGTTGTTCGTGCCTGTGTGCGACACAGTCAGCAACAGGAATTGCCGGTCTTCCTGTTTGGTACTGGCGTGATCGTAGTGGTCGTCCAGCTCGAAGTATCGGCACGGCATCATCCGCCGACCCGTCGTCACCCCGACGAACGTTTTGCTGTGTGCAGCCAGCGCTTCCGTCCGGAAGCGCGCGAGCTCTTCGCCCCGATCACTGTCAGCGAAACCATGCTCGCCGAGGTAGTCGTAGATCTCGTAGGACGGTACGTCGCCTTGATTGACTTCCGTGCCGCCCGACACGAATCGCCGGGCATGAGGAATTTTGTAGTCGAACGTTTTCAGTCCGACCGTGTCCGGTGCAAGCTGACGCTGTGCTTGAAATGACGTGATGACGGCGAGATTGTCCATCGCCTCGCCCTGATTGTATTGCAGCGATGGACTGCGCCCGTCGATCGGCTTCGCGGTCACCGAGTTATCGGCGATGATCAGCTTGTGCCCATCCTTCGCATGCTCGAAGTAATAGAGCAAGCCATCCTCTCGCATCAGCCGTTCGACGAAAGCAAGATCCGTCTCACGGTACTGCGTGCAATAGCTGCGATTCTGCGTTCCTTTCGAGAGCCGGAATTCGAACGACGCGAGCTTGCCGTACTCCCGAAACACGCGCGCGAGAATCGCCTCTGTGTTCTCTTCCTGAAAGATCCGAATGTCCTGTCGGCGAGAGAGCATCCAGAGCCACGGCAGGATCGTTGCGCTATACATCGCAAAACCACCATCGGTGTCGAGATGCGAAAACGCCGCGACGTATCCGTGGAAGTAACGCTCTTCCGAGCTGGCGAGCGCATCGGTCAACTGCAACGTGATTGTCACAGGTTGGCCGATCAACTTCTTCAGCTCGATATTCTTGTCTTGCGACGCGAGCCGGACATGCATCTCGAAATTCTGAGATAACCCCTCGGTACAATGGAAATCGACGAGCACGAGATCCGATCGACCTTTCAATGGCGTTTCAATCGTAAACAGGCGATTGCTCTGGAGCTGGAAGAAGCTCGCAATTTCGGACATTTGCATATATAGCCTCGGAATCTCTCAGCGGAGGGGCAATTTTTTGTCGGCGCGGCCATTTTAATATGCCTGCGCGCCATTTTGACTAGATGTCGGCTCCGGAAAACGGGGACCGATTATCGCGGATTATTGAATATTGCAGCGAATGGACCATCTGCTGTCACATTACGAACGTGAAGTCGGACTGCTTGCACGCAGTCTGGCGGACTTTGCTCGACGCTTTCCGAAGATTGCAGCACGCCTGGGCATGTCTGGTGGCCACGTCGAAGACCTGCACGTCGACCGAATGGTACAGACGTTCGCGCTGCTAGCGGCTCGTGTCGATGCGAAGCTTGATGACGATTACCCGCAATTCACCGAGGCACTTCTCGAAATTGCCTATCCGCACTATCTGCGCACGGTCCCGTCATGCGCGGTTGCCTCGTTCGACCCATCGGTTCTGTTCGGTCAGCTTACCGAACCGCTGACGATAGCGCGCGGCACGATGCTGGACGCCAATGCCGCACCGTGCCGCTTCCGTACACTCTACGACGTCACGTTATCGCCGTTGCGTATCTACTCGGCACGCTATTCATCAGCGACGCTCGCGCCAGCAGCGGCGCGCATCCCGGCAGAAGTGACGGGGATCATTTCGATTACCTTTACAAGCGAATCCGCGTCGCAAGCATTCGATGACGCCATTCCGTCCACCCCAGTGCGGGTACATCTGTCCGGAGAGCGGCCGCTCGTCGCTGCGCTTTCCGATACGCTGTTGCTTCGTGCATCGGCCGCCTACGTGGAGGTGGACGAAAGCGGACGCTGGACCCGCTTGTCGAAAGTCCCCATTGAGGCGGCCGGCTTTGCCGATGGCGAGCGATTGTTGCCGAAGCAAGACGATACAAGCGCACAATCGTTCAGGCATCTGATCGAGTATTTTGCCTTCCCCGAGAAGTTTGATTTCGTCGACATCGACCTGGGTCGAATGCGTCGCGCCGCGCGCGCCGAAGCAGCTCGACGACTGACGCTTCACGTCGCCGTGCAAGGCACCGCCCATGATTCCGGCACCGCTCAGATCCTGGCAACGCTGAACACCAGCACGTTCCGATTGTTTTGCACACCGGTCGTCAACCTGTTCGAACGCGCGGCAACGCCTATCCAGCTAACCAGTCACGATGCCACCTATCCGATCACGCCGACCCCGTTGGCAACCGGCATTCCGCTGAGCGTCTACTCGGTTGAGGCCGTGTATCTGGGCGAGCGTACGAAGTCGGGCGAAGACAAGGCCGCCATCGCTTCACATGCGGCACCGCGCACGCAGGTGTGGCCGTATCGTGCATTCAGTCACGCGCGGCCCATGGATTCGTCCGCCATCTATTGGCTGGCCTACCGAGATCCGGAGACCATGCCGGACGGCGCGCTGGCGGAATCGCAACTGGCGTTGGTCGACTTAAAGGGTCAAACCGCTCATCCGCGACACCCTCAGGTCGATGTCGATGTCCTGGCAACCAACGGAGCAATGCCGTCCCGGTTGCCGATCGGGGCCCCCGATAGCGATCTTCTGTACGAGGGTTCGGCATTGGCGTGCCCGATCATGCTGCTCTCCCGCCCCACCTTGCCGGCTGCCTTGCCGCGGGGCGGCGCACTTTGGCGCGTCCTGTCGGCACTGGCGCCGCATCCGCTCGACCTGACGCGGACCGGACTACCCGCGCTGAAGGAGTTTCTCCGTTTCCATGCTCCGCGTTCCAGCGTGGTTGCCCAACGCTGCATCGACGCGATCGCATCTCTCGACTGCAAACCAGCGATCAGGTGGATGTCTCTCGACGATCACTTCCCGTCATTTGTTCGCGGTGTGGAGATCCTGCTTTCTGTCTCCGAGGCGGCGACACGAGATGTCAGCCTGCATCGGTTCTCGGCTGTCATGGACCGATTCTTCGGCCCGTACGCTCAGTCAAACAGCTACGTTCAACTCGTCGTGTTGTCGGCCGAGAGCGACAAGGAGCTTTTGCGATGCGCTCCACGCCCTGGGACACAACCGCTGGTATAGGTCAGTGGAGATAGCCAGCCAGAATCCCCCCACCCACACCAGCTTGAAAGCCAGCCGTTCGACCGTGCATATATAGCAGCGCCGGAGCATTCGCAACGGCGTCCGCCAAAATCATCGACATGGCCGGGCTTGTCAAGCCCAACGCAAGCATTGCCGGATTGATGCCCAACAGCATCACAGTCGCTCCCTGTGCGACAACCACTCCACCGTAACCGTCGAGATAAACGGTTCCGCCTTGCAAATCCGACCGCGTAAGTTCACTGCCCTTGAATGCACTGGTCATGTAAACGGTCCCATGACTCGGGAAAGCATACGTCGAGCCAGCAGCACTTGCATCATGGCTACCGAAGTTCGGCAATTTCAATTCTGGGATTGTGAACCTCGGCAATTTGATTTTCGGAATCCTGGCGCCCCAGCCGTAACCAATACCCACACCACCGTAGTAGAAGCTTTGCGAATGTTTCTGTGGATCAGTGAGAATGATATTCCCCCCCGTCGCAACTACGATGTCAACGCTCACCCCACCGCCCGCGCCAGTGTCATATTTCCACTTGCTCTTTCGAAGATACGACATACGCCCTCTCTCTTCTGCTTCTCGTTATGTTCGTGACGGCAGATTCATAATCCCGCACACGATTGCAACTGCACCCATGAAGGCAAAAACAATCGTCGAATCCCAGATCGCGGCGAAGACATTCATCGTTGCGCTGCCATCAGGATCGTCGGCCTGGTACCGCACCTCGACTCGCTGACCGAGCTCCACTTTCGTGACAATCCCGCCTTGCGGATACGAAATCTGCTGTCCTGTCTTGGTGGTGAATTGAATCTCGGGATGGTATCCGCCAGCATTGAGCTTAACGACGAGGCCCGGTACCACAATCGATGTTCGAAGAAATTCTCTAGTCGACTGTGCGCTGATTGCAGCAGCGACAAGAAGGCCCACCCCAATCACAATGGCACTGATGCCCTTAAACATGACGCCCTCGTTTACATTCCCTACAATTATTCGGGTGCTCCATGCTGATCGTATCAGCCTGCCAAATTCTAAAACATCCTCACCTGGACGCCAGACTGTCCGGCTGGTGCGCTATCAGGCCTTCGGCAAGTGGCGCGCTTGCGAATGGTCTCCGAGATCGAGGATGGGTTGTGTTCATTTCGGGAGCCGTAAGTTGGTTTGGAATTGGGCAAGCAGCGCTCCACTACAAATCGTGGCAAGTGGCGCCCTTCGCCTGCCTAGCCGGTATCGGCCTTGCGATGTGCATAGCCGTATTTAGGCCAGACCCAAGACGGGACACTGTGTTTTATGGCATCCGACGTGACGCCCGGAAATCGTTCTGGCAGCGAAAGCGCAATGACATCCTCGCTAAATTGATAGCGGCCGTCATGGGCGCAGTACAGGGCGTTGGAGGAACACTGCCAACCCAAGCGCTCAACAGATGATGACGCGGCCTCCGGCAAAGTATCGGGCGGTCATCGGGTGGAATTCATTCACACTCCGTTCACACCGAACGGCGAAGGGAGCCAACTTGACAGCAGTCGCTCGCGTGACTAAGTGACTGAATAAGCGAAGAATCCTGGCCCGCCCTACACGATTCGAACGTGTGACCTACGGCTTAGAAGGCCGTTGCTCTATCCAACTGAGCTAAGGGCGGTCAAAGAGAAAAGACACGGTCTGACACGGGCCGCATTCGGCATCGGGTTTGAGTCACGAAGCAGCAGCGACGCCGCCCCAAACAACTCGAAACCCCGAAACAAAACGGGCCCGGCACGAAGCCGAGCCCGAAATTATACCCGATCATCGCGCCAGATCACGGAGACCGGCGCTCGCAGCATCAAACCGGCTGCGGATGCAGCATGAACCAGCCGAGGCAGAACACGCCGGCGATCACGCAATACACGCCGAACGACGCGAGCCGGCCGCGCCCTTCGAAATAGCGCATCAGGAATCGCACGCTCAGGTACGCGGCGATCGCCGTCAGCACGCCGCCGAGCAGCGCATCGGCGAGCTGGTCGCGCGCATGGAACAGCTTCGGCAATTCGAGCACGCCCGCGGCAAAGATGATCGGCGTGCCGAGCAGGAACGAGAATTCCGCCGCCTTCTCCGCCGTCAGCCCGGCCGCGTTGCCGGCGATCATCGTCAGCCCGCTGCGCGAGAAGCCCGGAATCAGCGCGCCGATCTGCGCGAGGCCCACGAAGAACGCCTGCTTGAACGTCATCTTCTCGGGCGGTTGATGGGCGCGGCTGCGCTGGATGCGATCGCCGAGCCACAGCAACACGCCGTTGACGATCAACGCAATCGCGACGATCCGCAGATCATGAAACACGCGCTCGATGCGCTTTTCCAGCAGCAGGCCGACGATGCCGGTCGGGATCGTACCGATGATCAGCGCCCACATCAGGTGCCCGTCGTCGTTCTTGCGGCCGCCGAGCTGCGCGAAGAAACCGCCGATCAGTGCGATCCAGCGCGCGCGGAAGTACCACAGCAGCGCCAGCGCGGTGCCGAGGTGGAGCGCGACGAGGAAGGGCAGCAGTTGCGGCGCATGCTTGTCGATGTGCATGCCGAACAGCGCCGGCACGAGCAGCGTATGGCCGAGGCTGCTGACGGGGAAGAGTTCGGTGACGCCCTGCAGGACGCTCAGGAATACCAGAAACCAGAGGCTCACGCGTCGGTCCTTTTAGTAAAGATTAAGCGGGAAGGAAGGCGGACGACGCGATGCGCGTCCTGAAAAACGCGCCCCGATTATGCCGAGCCAGGATTACTGCGCCAAGGCATTTGGCAGGATATTGCGGCAATGCACACAAACACTTGCAATTTGTAAGCGCGCAGAAAGCAAAAAGCCCGCCATTTGCATGGCGGGCTTGTCCACTTCGGCAGGAATTGCCGTCAGCGGCCGAGCTGATAGAAAAATAATACCGTGCTGCCGGTAAACATGCCGAACAGTGCGATACCCATTGCCATTGCCAGATCCATGGCCCCCTCCACGAAGTGTCATGACCCGGCAACATCACCGGTTTAGAGGCATTATCCAGACCGTCGACAGTGTTAAAAACTCGCAATTTCCCGAGAAGGGTTTTCCCCGAGCGGTCGCGGCCCGATAATGGAACGCACGTTGCTCCCCTCACCCGCCCAACCCGATTCGCCATGCCGATCTTCCAGCAACACGACATTCACGAACTTCACGCCGGCCCGTCGCTCGTCCGGGTCGCCCCGCAATTCGGTGGCCGCCTGCTGTCCTGGCACGTCGATGGCGAACCGGTGATCTTCTGGCCGGAAACCGCCGACTGGAGCAACCTCGCCCGCGTGCGCGGCGGCAATCCGCTGCTGTTCCCGTTCCTCGGCCGCCACCGCGTCGACGGCGAACTCGGCCGCTGGCGCGACGCCGCCGGCGTGGTTCGCGACCTGCCGATGCACGGTTTCGCGCGCGATCTGCCGTTCGACGCGCAGCCGTCGGCCGACGGCGCCGCGTTGTCGATGACGCTCGACGCGAACGACACGCTGCGCGCGAGCTATCCGTTCGATTTCCGGTTCGAAACGACCTACCGCCTGGCGGACGCCCATACGCTGGAAGTCGCGCTGACGACGACCAATCGCGGCGACACGCCGCTGCCCTACTACGCCGGCCACCATTTCTATTTCGCGCTGCCGCACGGCGAGCGGGCCGACACCCGCCTCGAGTTGCCACCGACCCGCCGTTGCCACCAGCGCGCGGACGGCTCGATCAGCCCGCTCGAACCGGGCGAGGTCCGTTACCGCCTCGACGATCCGGAGATCCTCGACCGCTTCCACTGCCTCGACGGCGAGCCGTCCGCACCGGTGCGCATCGTGATGCCGGGCCGCCACCGCACGATCGAGATCGCACTCGACGTGCCGGGCTCGATCCCGTGGTACGCGGTCACGACGTGGACCGAAAAGCCGGATTCGGACTTCTATTGCGTCGAGCCGTGGCTCGGCCTGCCCGATGCGATCCACAACGGCCGCGGCCTGCGCATGCTCGCGCCGGGCGCGACTGAAACGGCCACGCTGCGGATCCGTGTCGCCCCGCTCGCCGGCTGATTCGACACGCACCGAACCGGGGCACGGCGGCCCCGGTAGCGACCGAAACTGCGGTGCGCGGGTCGAACCCGTTAAAATCGGACGTTTTGTGTTGCCTGCCGCGTCACGCGCGGCAGGGTTTTGCGAGGTTCAATGTTCGGAACAACAACGAAGCGACTCTTCGCAGCCGCCTGCGCCGCCCTGCTCGTCGCGTGCGGCTCCGCGCCCGTCGGCCCCGGGTTCTATCGCGTCGAGCGTGGCGACACGCTCTACAAGATCGCGCGCGACAACCGCACGTCGGTACAGAGCATCGTGCGCTGGAACCAGATGACGAACCCCGATGCGATCGAAGTCGGCCAGGTGCTGCGCGTCGCGCCGCCGCCCGGCACGACCACCGCATCGACCACCGGCACCGGCAGCGCGGGCCGCGCACGCCCGGCCCCTTCCGCGCCGGTCGAATCGGCCGTGAAGCCGGCCACGAGCATTGCGCTGATCTGGCCGGCGGCCGGCAACGTGGTACGCACGTTCGACGGCTCGAAATCGAAGGGCATCGACATCGCGAATTCGCCGGGCACGCCGGTCGTCGCGGCCGCGCCGGGTGTCGTCGTCTATGCCGGTAACGGGCTGCGCGGCTACGGCAATCTGATCATCCTGAAGCACAACGCCGATTACCTGACGGCCTACGCGCACAACCGCGCGCTGCTGGTGAAGGAAGGCCAATCGGTCACGCAAGGGCAATCGATCGCCGAGATGGGCAACAGCGACAGCGATCGTGTCGCGCTGCATTTCGAGCTGCGCTATGGCGGCCGCTCGATCGATCCGTCACGCTACCTGCCGGCGCGTTGAGCGCACGACAGACGGCGCGCGATGCCGGCACGCATCGCGTGCCGTCGCGGCGAAAACGGAAAAAAGTCGCGTCAGCGCTTGCGCAGACGTCCGGTGACACGGCCGGACAACGGATCGACATGACGAGCAAACGCCACCAGCACACCGATTCCGATCAGGCTGAACCCCGCAGCTATCAGAAGCAAATCCATGGTCACACCACTGTTTTGTCTTGATCTTATGCGTCATTGTGAAATCGTGCACTGAGGCTCGCCTACTGGACGAGTCCGAACATTCCCTATCAGCAAACACCATTGTGGATTCGTCTGCGTGAAATCCTGATGTAAGCCGCTCACCGGACGCCCCGCTCGACATCAGGAGACCACGCGATGCTGCCCGCCGCCGACCGCTACGATCACCTCCTCGCCCGCTTCCGGTGGGACCTTCCGGCGCGCTACAACATCGGCGTGGACGTGTGCGACAAATGGGCCGACGGCAGCGGACGCCTCGCGCTGATCCACGAAACGGCGCAAGGCGACGTTTCGCGCCTCACGTTCGACGACCTGAGGAATGCTTCTAACCGGCTCGCGAACAGCTTCGCGCGTGCCGGCCTGCGGCGCGGCGACCGGATCGGCATCTTTCTCGCGCAAGGGCCCGAAACGGCCATCGCGCACCTCGCCGCGTACAAATTCGGCGCGATCGCGGTACCGCTCTTCACGCTGTTCGGCGTCGACGCGCTCGAGTACCGGCTCGCGAACAGCGAGGCGGCCGCGCTCGTCACCGACGCGGCCGGCTACGCGAAAATCGCGCCGCTGCGCGCGCAACTGCCGGCGCTGCATACCGCCTACTGCATCGGCGGCGATGCGCCCGACGTGCCCGGCGTGTTGCGCTACGACGCGGCGCTCGCCGCCGAAGCGCCGGATTTCGTGCCGGTGGATACGGCCGCCGACGATCCGGCCGTGATCATCTACACGTCCGGCACGACCGGCAAGCCGAAGGGCGCGCTGCATGCGCATCGCGTGCTGCTCGGCCACCTGCCCGGCGTCGAGATGTCGCAGCAGTGCTTCCCGCGCGACGCGCGCCTGTTCTGGACGCCCGCCGACTGGGCATGGATCGGCGGGCTGCTCGACGTGCTGCTGCCGTCATGGCATCACGGCGTGCCGGTGCTCGCGCGCCGCTTCGAGAAATTCGACGGCGACGCGGCATTCGCGCTGATGGCGCGGCACGGCGTCACCCACGCGTTCCTGCCGCCCACCGCGCTGAAGCTGATGCGCGCGGTCACGGCGCCACGCGAACGTTACGCGCTGTCGCTGAAATCGGTCGCGAGCGGCGGCGAATCGCTGGGCACCGAACTGACGGCGTGGGGCCGCGACGCGCTCGGCGTGACGATCAACGAGTTCTACGGGCAAACCGAGTGCAACATGGTGCTGTCGTCATGCGCGGCGCTGTTCGATGCGCAGCCCGGCGCGATCGGCAAGGCGGTGCCCGGTCATGCGGTCGCGATCGTCGATGCGGACGGCACGCCGCTGCCGCCCGGCGTCGAAGGCCGCATCGCGGTACGCCGCCCCGACCCGGTGATGTTTCTCGAATACTGGCGCAACCCCGACGCGACGCGCGACAAGTTCGCGGGCGACTACCTGCTCACCGGCGATACGGGCACGATCGACGCCGACGGCTTCGTGCGCTTCGTCGGCCGCGACGACGACGTGATCACAAGCGCCGGTTACCGGATCGGCCCCGGCCCGATCGAGGACTGCCTGCTCACGCATCCGGCGGTGCGGATGGCGGCCGTCGTCGGCGTGCCCGACGCGACGCGTACCGAGATCGTCAAGGCATTCGTCGTGCTGAACCCCGGCCACGTCGGCGACGCAGCGCTCGTCAGCACACTGCAGGCCCACGTGCGCACGCGGCTCGCCGCGCACGAGTATCCGCGCGCGATCGCGTTCGTCGACAGCCTGCCGATGACCGCGACCGGCAAGATCGTGCGGCGCGCGCTGCGCGACGCGTGAGCGCACTGTCCCCGCTCGGCCCGCCCGGCCGGATGGTTTATAGTGGCGCCACGCAGTCTTTCCAAGAAACCGATGTCCTCTGATCAACACGCCGCCGCGGGCGCGTCGCACAGCCCGCTCTACGCCAAACTCCTCGGCGAAACCGCCAAGATCGACTGGTGCGATCTCGAGCGCTTCTTCGCGCAGGGCAAGCTGCTGTCCGTTGCGCGCGACCTCGATCTCGTCAGCGTCGCGGAAGCGGTCGCCAGCGACGACACCGAACAGGTCACGCGCTGGCTGTCGTCCGGCCTCGTCGCGCGCATGCCGGCCGAGACCGCCGCCGACTACGCGGCGCGCAATCCGGAGCTGTGGGCGGTCGTCGTCTCGCCGTGGGTGTGCGTGCAGGAACGCGCCTGACGCGTCCACCATGTCCGAATCCGCCTTACCGCACGGGGCCGGCAGCGCGTCGGCCGCCGTCACGCATCGGCGCGTTCTCGCGCTCGCGTTCCCGATCGTCCTCGCGAACCTGACGCAACCGATCCTCGGCGCCGTCGACACGGCCGTCGCCGGCCACCTCGACGGCGCGCAATATCTCGGCGGCGTCGCGCTCGGCGGGCTGTTCTTCAATTTCGTGTTCTGGGGCTTCGGCTTCCTGCGGATGGGGACGACCGGCCTCGTCGCGCAGGCGCATGGCGCCGGCGACGCCGCCGGGATCCGCCTGAACCTGCTGCGCGCGCTGATCGTCGCGTTCGCGCTCGGCGCCGCGGTGCTTGCGCTGCAGGTGCCGCTGCTGTCGTTCGCGCTGTCAGCGCTCGGCGGCAGCGAGGCCGTCCGCGCGACGGCGCTCGGGTACAGCCACGCACGGATCTGGAGCGCCCCGTTCGCGCTCGCGAACTACGTGGTGCTCGGCTACCTGCTCGGCATGCAGCGCGTCCGGCTCGCGCTCGTCGCGCAGGTGTTCATCAATGCGGTGAACATCGGTGCCGTGCTGCTCTATGTGTATGGTTTCGGCTGGGGGATCGCCGGCATCGGCGCCGCGACCGCCACCGCGGACGCGTGCGGCTTCGCGCTCGGTGCATGGATGCTGTGGCGGCTGCGGCCGCGCGGCCTTGCACCGCTCGCGGTACGCGCGCTTGCCGACCGTGCGGCGCTCAAGCGGCTGATCGCGCTCAATCGCGACATCTTCCTGCGCACGCTGTGCCTGCTCGGCGCCTTCGGATGGTTCGCGCATCTCGGCGCGCAACAAGGCGACGCGACGCTCGCCGCGAATGCGCTCTTGCTGAATTTCCAGACCTTCATGGCGTACGGCCTCGACGGCTTCGCGCATGCGGCCGAGGCGCTCGTCGGCGCGGCGGCCGGCGCGCGCGATCGCCGCGCATTCCGGCAAGCCGTGCGCGTCACGCTGTTCTGGTCGGCACTCGGCGCGCTGCTGTTCGCGCTCGTTTATTGGGCCGCAGGCGGCTGGATCGTCGCGCGCCTGACCGATCAGGCCGAGATCCGCGCCGTCGCACTGCGCTACCTGCCGTGGGCCGCGATCTCGCCGATCGTGTCGGTCTGGGGTTTCCTGCTCGACGGCGTGTTCATCGGCGCCACGCAGACGCAATCGCTGATGCGCGCGATGGTCGCGTCGTTGTCGATCTTCGTCGCGGCCACGCTCGCCGCCGTCGGCACGTTCGGCAATCACGGCCTGTGGTTCGCGCTGCTGCTGTTCATGGCGGCGCGCGGCGCGACGCTCGCGCGCTATCTGCCGGCGCTGTTGCGGCGGGTCGGCGCCGACCCGCAGGCCGCATCGGCAGCCCGCGCGTGACAGCGGGCCCGGCCGACCGTTACTGCGACTGCACGGGTTTCGGCGACGGCGCGTCGAGCATCGACGGCGGCGTCATGTCGGTCGGCACGCCGTGATAGTCGGCCGGATCTTCCGGCGGGTGGCCGCGGCGCGCTTGACGGGGATCGCTGCTGCAAGCGGCAAGGAGGGATGCGGCCAGCACGGCCAGCACGAAACGGGTCATCAGGTAGGGCTCCGGAAAACGGCGCGCCGAACGCACGCCGAGACCGCGCCGAGTCTAGCGGAAATCGGGTTTCGGGTTGCGCCGCGCATGTCCTACTATGTACGCATGGCGCTGTGCCGTTGAAAGGAGGCTGCCATGTCGTCTGAAGAAATTGCGGGCCTGATCGGCCTGTTCATCGGTCTGATGGTGCTCGTCGCGCTGTCGTACTTCGAGTCGCGCGAATACAAGCGCAGCCATGAAGGCGAAGGGATGATCCACCACTGGATGGCGGAACACCACCTGCTCGACTGGCGGCGCAAGCACTGAGCGCGTCGCTGCCGTCCGGCCCGTCCCCAGGGCCGGCGCGAACGTGCCGCTCGGCGGCACGGTGATCGCCGCATGTCGCCGAAATTATCGGGGCCCGATACACACACATCGACCGGATACACGAACGCCGCCGCGTGACGTCTGCCACGCGACGGCGTTCGCTTGCGCGCAGCGCGCCCTCAGAGGGCGCGATGCGATTCGGACCGCTCAGCCCAGGAAGTGGCGGGCGTAGCGCGCGTTGATGTCCGACAGGCGGAACAGCGTCAGGAAATCCGCGCAGTTGAAGTCGGGATCCCAGGCCGGTGCGCCGCAAATCTTCGCGCCAAGACGCAGATAACCCTTGATCAGCGGCGGCGGCGCGACGACGGTGCCCGTCTGCAGTTCGTCGACCGGCAGGGCCGTGTGCGGGAACGCGCGATACTCGGGCGCCGTCAGCGAGCCGGCCGACAGCGACTGGTACAGGTTCGCCGCGTAGTGGCCGCCGTCGGCCATCGACACGCTCGCGCAGCCGAGCATCGTCTCGTAGCCGTTCTGCATCATGTACGCGCCCAGCCCGCCCCACAGCGCCATGATGACGGCGCCGCTGCGATAGTCGCTGTGCACGCACGAGCGGCCGACCTCGACCATCTTGCCGCGCAGGTGCGTGAGGCGCGACAGGTCGAATTCGCCTTCGGCGTACAGGCGGCCGACCCGCGCCGCCTGGTGCGGCGGCAGCACGCGGTACGTGCCGACGACTTTCAGCGTGTCGAGATCGCGGACCAGCAGGTGGTCGCAATACGCGTCGAACGGATCGACGTCGAGACCGGACGGGCCGCTGACCTGCGCGCCCATCTCTTCGGCGAACACGCTGAAGCGCAGGCGCTGGGCTTCGCGCAATTCGTCTTCCGTGCGCGCCCATGCGGCGCGCAGGCGATACTCGGATGTGACGGTTTCACTGGCGCGCGGCAGGTGGCGCCGCGACGTGTCGAGGGGCAGCGAGGCAAAGGGGAGCGTAGGCGTCGGCAGTTCTCGCATTAGGCTTTCCTGATCGTAAGGAATAGGACGACATGCCCGCCAATGTAGTAATCGGCCGTGACCGTTATGTGGCACGACCGTGTCCTTTCAATGACGTGTCGCCGAATTGACTTTAGCAGAAAGCTTGCGAAACCGTATGATCAATCCCTTCAAACCTATTCAGACGGGGCTTTACACCAGTTCGGGCGTCAGTACCGCCCGCAGCACGGCCTGCCGGTTGCCGTCGCGCGTGCGGCTCGCCAGCCACACGATTCCGCCCTTCTTGACGCTCCAGCTGTCGTCGCCGCCGGCGACCAACTGCGCGGCGACGCTGCCGAGCGTCGGCTGGTGACCGACGATCACGACCGTCGGCGCGATGCCTTCCGGCCAGCCGGCCGCCGTCAGCACGTCGTCGACGCCGCCGCCCGGCGCGAGCGCGTCGACGGTCCGGTACTGGTCGGTCAGCGCCTCCACGGTCTGCACGGTGCGCGCCGCCGGGCTCGCGAGAATCACGGTATTCGTCTCGAGCCGCCCGCGCAGCCATTTGGCCATCGCCTGCGCGTCCTTGCGGCCGCGCACGGTCAACTGGCGCGCGAGATCGCTCGTTGCGTAATCTTCGGCTTCGGCGTGACGCCACAGGATCAGGTTCATCATGATGTTCTCCTTGCTTCGGCGAGCGCCCGCGCGCGCATGCGTACGGGCCGGCCGATCGTCCCGTGAATTGTCGCAAATCGCGGACCGCTCGCCGCCGCGGCATTTACCCGCATATCGTGATTGACCGAATCGGCCATTCGACGTTATTATCTTTGGCTCGTCGGAGCGTAGCGCAGCCTGGTAGCGCATCTGATTTGGGATCAGAGGGTCGAAGGTTCGAATCCTTTCGCTCCGACCAAAGGAATCAAGGGGTTACGGTTGAACACCGTAGCCCCTTTTCCGTTTACGGGCGCTTTTTACCGGCCCTGGAATCGCCTACCCATTTCCCGCAGCGCGCGGCGGCCCGGCCCGGGTACGGGCCCGCCACCACGTCGACGCGCCCGCGCATCCGCCGTCAAGCCCGCGCACGAAACTTGCTGGAACACGCGATAATACGTGTGAAACAACCCGGCAACCGCGCATGAAAAACAACGTTCTCAAGCCAGCCCTCTGCGCGTCGCTGCTCATGCTCGCGACCGCCGCCGCCGGCACCGCGTCGGCGAAAGCGCTCGACGACGCGCTCGACTGCCATTCGACCGGCCACAAGTTCGTCGCACCGTTGCTCGCCGCCGGCGACATCCAGTCGGAGCCGATGCACGTCGAATCGAACTCGGTCAATGCGTTCCGCACGAACCACCCGCTGACGGCCTACGGCTTCGGCGTCTATGTCGTGCTCGGCTACCAGGCGAACGACCCGATCTTCCGTCCGGGCGACGGCACGCCGATCGGCGACTGGGCCTACGGCGTCGTCGTACGCGGCACGAAGGGCTCGGTCGAGGAAGCCGTGCGCAAGGCCGGCAGCGACGCCACCGTCAAGCAGGCATTCCCGTTCCTGACCGCGATCGTCTGCTCGTCGGACTGAGCGGGCCGCCAGCACGAGCGTGCGGCCGCGCCGAACGGATGGCGCAGCATACCGCCCACCCGGCTCGTGGCATCCCGAAACACCTTCCGGGCCCGCTATCGCCCCGTCACGCGCCGGTATACACCACGCGATACGGGATACCGACCTTCTCCCACTCCGCCGCCTCCTGGCTGAGGCTGTAGTCGGTCAACGGGTTCTGCTCGACCCACGCGTTCGGCAGGCGCACCTCATAACCGCCCTTCTTCATCTGCGAGACGGAAATATCGGGGAGCCCCGCATCGGTCCGGCGCCGGCACAGCAGCGCCGCGAGCCGCAGGCAGAACAGCAGCGGCCACTCGACCTCGCGCGACTGCGACAGCTTGCCGAGCTTGCCCGCATGGCCGAGCACGAGCGCGGCGAGCCGGGCCTGGTCGGTGCGCGAAAAACCCGGCATGTCCGCATTGCTCGCGATATAGGCCGAATGCTTGTGATACGCGCTGTGCGAGATCGACAGGCCGATCTCGTGCAACGCAGCCGCCCAGCCGAGGAACATCCGCCCTTCCTCGCGCGCTTCCTCGTCGTCTTCCTCGAGCTCGTCGTAGAAACGCGCCGCGAGCGCCCCGATCCGCTCGGCCTGCGCGCGATCGACGCCGTAGCGGCGCGTGAAACCCTCGACGGTCACCGCACGCATGTCCTCGTGCTGCGTCCGGCCGAGCAGGTCGTACAGCACGCCGAGGCGCAGCGCGCCGTCGGTCGTGTCGACGTAGTCGACGCCGAGTTCCTCGAACACCGCCAGCATGATCGCCAGGCCACCCGCGAGCACCGGCACGCGGTCGGGCTTCAGCGCGATCAGCTTCAGCCGGTTGACGTTCTCCGACTTGATCAGCGCGCGCTTCAGCCGCTCGAGGCCGCCGCGCGAAATGCCGTGCGTGATGCCCGGATCGTTGAAGCCGTTCGCCTCGACGAGTTCCGCGAGCGCGCGCGCGGTGCCGGACGAGCCGATCGCCTGGTCCCAGCCGGCCTTCTTGTACTCGCTCGAAATAATCTGGATCTCGCGCTTGGCCGCGAGTTCGGCCTGCCGCATCGTGTACTCGTCGACGTTGCCGGCCGGGAAGAACGTGCGGCTATGGCTCACGCAGCCGATATAGAGGCTCTCCATCACGATCGGCGTGTAGTGCGAGCCGATGATGAATTCGGTCGAGCCGCCGCCGATGTCGACGACGAGCCGCTTGCCGGCGCTCGCCGGCACCGAGTGCGCGGCGCCCGCATAGATGAGGCGCGCCTCTTCGCGGCCCGCGATCACTTCGATCGGGAACCCGAGCGCCGCCTCGGCCTCGCCGAGAAATTCCGCGGCGTTCTTCGCGACACGCAGCGTGTTGGTCGCCACCGCGCGCACATGATCGGGATGAAAATCGCGCAGGCGCTCGCCGAACCGCTTGAGCGCCTCCCAGCCACGCTCCTGCGACGCGCGGTCGAGCATCTTGTCGCTCGACAGGCCCGCGGCCAGCCGGACCGGCTCGCGCAGCGCGTCGACCGGATAGATCTGGCTGCCCGCCGGCGTTTCCTCGACGCGCCCGACGATCAGCCGGAAGCTGTTCGAGCCGAGATCCACGGCAGCCAGCAAGTGGGGAGTTGTAACCATCAGAAGGGGGCTCCGTGCGCGTTCTTCCGCGGCAGCCGTTCCGGCAACCGAGGGCGATCAATCAAAGGCGACATTTTAAGCGTGGAACGCTTGCCGTTGCCACGCTTCACGGGCATGCACACTGCTCGATTCCATATAGCCGAAACATTTATGCGACGAAAGGGTTACGGCGTAGAATTTCCCGATATAAAACCATTATTGTCATCAGCACGTCATCGTACCGTGAGAGTTTCCGAGCGTCCTTTCGAATCATCGCCTGAATTACCCCCTACTCTGCCGATGTCCGTCCGTTACCCGCTTCTCAATCGTGAACTCGGCATCCTCGGTTTCAACGAGCGCGTGCTGGCCCAGGCGGCCGATCCGCAAGTCCCGTTGCTCGAGCGCCTGCGCTTCATCTGCATCACCAGCAGCAACCTCGACGAATTCTTCGAAGTCCGGATGGCCGGCCTGCAGGAGCAGATCCGCGACAACCCCGGCGCGCTGACGCCCGACGGCATGTCGTTACAGCACGCTTACGATCTCGTCGTCGAACGCGCGCAGCGGCTCGTCCATCGACAGTACACGATGCTGCACGAAACCGTGCTGCCCGCGCTCGAACAGGAAGGCATCTACTTCCACGCGAGCGACACGTGGAACGACGAGCAGCTCGAATGGGCGCGACACTACTTCCTCGACGAGCTGCTGCCCGTGCTGACGCCGATCGGCCTCGATCCGGCGCACCCGTTCCCGCGCGTGCTGAACAAGAGCCTGAACTTCGTCGTCGAGCTCGAAGGCCGCGACGCGTTCGGCCGCCAGGCCGTGATGGGCATCGTGCAGGCGCCGCGCGCGCTGCCGCGCGTGGTGCGCATGCCGCACGCGCTGTCGGGTTTCGAGCACGGCTTCGTGCTGCTGAGCTCGTTCATGCAGCGCTTCGTCGGCGAACTGTTCCCGCAACTCGTCGTGAAGAGCTGCAACCAGTTTCGCATCACGCGCAACAGCGAGCTGTTCGTCGACGAAGACGAAATCACCAACCTGCGTGTCGCGCTGCAGGGCGAGCTGCCCGCGCGCCACCTCGGCAACGCGGTACGCCTCGAAGTGTCGGCGGACACGCCGCTGCACATCGTGCGACGCCTGCTCGAGGAAAGCGAACTCGGCGACAAGGACTGCTATCGCGTGGCCGGGTCCGTGAACCTCGTGCGCCTGATGCAGATTCCAGATCTCGTCGATCGACCCGACCTGAAGTTCACGCCGTTCACCGCGTCGACTCCCGCGGCAATCGCCAACGCGCCGACGATGTTCGATGCGATCGACGCCGGCGACCTCCTGCTGCACCACCCGTACGAGAGCTTCCAGCCGGTGCTCGAGCTGCTGCAGCAGGCCGCGAAGGATCCGAGCGTCGTCGCGATCAAGCAGACGATCTACCGCACCGGCACCGACTCGCCGCTGATGGACGCGCTGATGGAAGCCGCGCGCAACGGCAAGGAAGTGACCGTCGTCGTCGAGCTGCTCGCGCGCTTCGACGAGGAAACCAACATCAACTGGGCGTCGCAGCTCGAAGCCGTCGGCGCGCATGTCGTGTACGGCGTGGTCGGCCACAAGTGCCACGCGAAGATGATGCTGATCGTGCGGCGCGTCGTGCAGGCCGGCAAGGCATCGCTGCGCCGCTACGTGCACCTCGGCACCGGCAACTACCATCCGCGCACCGCGCGCCTCTACACCGACTTCGGGCTGATGACGGCTGACCAGAAGATCTGCGAGGACGTTCATCACGTGTTCCAGCAACTGACCGGCATCGGCGGCGAACTGACGCTGCACGAGCTGTGGCAGTCGCCGTTCACGCTGCATCCGCGCATCATCGATTCGATTCGCGCGGAGATCGACAACGCGCAGGCCGGCAAGCGCGCGCGCATCGTCGCGAAAATGAACGCGCTGCTCGAGCCATCGGTGATCGCTGCGTTGTACGAAGCGTCGCAGGCCGGCGTCAAGGTCGACCTGATCGTGCGCGGCGTCTGCGCGCTGAAGCCCGGCGTGCCGGGGCTGTCGGAAAACATCACGGTGCGCTCGATCGTCGGCCGCTTCCTCGAACACCACCGGATCTACTATTTCCACGCAGGCGGCGCCGAGGACGTCTACCTGTCGAGTGCCGACTGGATGGACCGCAACCTGTTCCGCCGCGTCGAAGTCGCGTTCCCGATCCGCGATCGCAAGCTCAAGCGGCGCGTGATCGCCGAGGGGCTGTCGGTGTGCCTCGGCGACAACCAGTCGGCATGGCAGATGCACAGCGACGGCCACTATCGCCGGCGCCGCGCGGGCAAGACGATTCGCAACGCGCAACTCGGGCTGCTCGCGAAGTTCTGTTCGTGAGCCGTCGGTGCAATGCGGGCGACGTACCGCATCGCCATGAAAAAAGCAGCCCGCGGGCTGCTTTTTTAACGCCGGAACGCGACGCGATCATGCTTCGTAGGCGGCCGGCCGGATCGCGATGATGCGCGAGCCCGGGAACCGCGCGGTGAACGTACTGCCGCGCCCTTCCTCGCTCTGCACGTACAGATGCGCATCGTGCCGCTGCAGCACGTGCTTGACGATCGCGAGGCCGAGGCCCGTGCCGCCCGTGTCGCGCGAACGGCTGCGATCGACGCGGTAGAAGCGTTCGGTGAGCCGCGGCAGGTCGGCGGCCGGAATCCCGAAGCCGCTGTCCGTGACGGAAAACACGCCCTGCGCGCCCTCGCGCCGCCACGACACGACGATCTTGCCGCCGTCCGGCGTATAGCGGATCGCGTTCGTGACGAGATTCGCGAACGCGCTGAACAATTCCGTCTGCGCACCGGTGACACCGAGCGTCTCGTCGATCGAGAACGCGATGTCGTGATGCCCGCTCGACAGCGTCTGCGCATCCTCCTTCAGATGGTCGAACACCGCACGCATGTCGATCGCGTGATCGACCGGCGGCTTGCTCTCGCCTTCCAGCTTCGCGAGCACCAGCAGGTCGGTCACGATGTGCCGCATCCGCGACGCCTGCTGCTCCATCATGTCGAGATAGCGCGCGCGGTCCTCCTCGTTCAGCGGCAGCTCGCGCATCGTCTCCAGGAAGCCCGACAGCACGGTGAGCGGCGTCTTCAGCTCGTGCGACACGTTCGCGACGAAGTCACGCCGCATCGCGTCGGTACGCTCGAGCTCGGTGATGTCCTGCGTGAGCAGCAGCTTGCGGTTCTCGCCGTACGGAAACACCTGCACGGCCAGCACGTTCTGCCGCGAGTCGCCCATGCCGCGCATCAACAGCGTCTCGTCGTAATGCTGCGCGTTCAGGTAGCGGACGAAATCGGGATGACGCACGAGGTTCGTGATGTGCTGGCGCAGGTCGCGCTTCGCATCGAGGCCGAAATGCACCTCGGCGATCGCGTTGCACCACTCGATCTGGTCGTGGTCGTCGAGCATCGCGACGCCGTTCGGCGACGCCTGGATCGCCTGGATGAAGCGCGAATGCTGCTGTTCGACCTGCCGCACCTGCGCATGCCACTGTTTCGCGAGCTTGTGCAGCCGATAGTAGATCTCGCCCCAAATGCCCGGCGCGCTCGGCACTTCGCCGTAGACGGGCGCATCGAGCAGGCGCCACAGACGCTGCGTATGGAAGGTGCTGAAAAAGCCCTGCGCGACCAGCATCACGACCACGAACACGAGGCCCGCGGTCGGGCCGGCGAAGACGCCGACCAATACGCCGATCAGCACGAGCAGCACGAGCGACACCAGGAAGCGCGCCCAGATGATGTTCATGATTCAGCGTCCGAAAGAAGAAACGGCATGCCGCGGCACACGGCATGCCCGGATACGTTACGCGTGCTTGGCGAGGCGGTAGCCGCTGCCGCGCACGGTTTCGATCATCGCATCGCAGCCGGCCGGTTTCAAGGCCGCGCGCAATCGTTTGATGTGCACGTCGACGGTACGCTCCTCGACGAACACGTGGTCGCCCCACACCTGGTCGAGCAGTTGCGTGCGGCTGTGCACGCGCTCCGGATGCGTCATGAAGAAATGCAGCAGGCGGAACTCGGTCGGGCCGAGATCGAGCTTGATCTCGCTGCCGTCGCCGTGCGCGGCGACGCGATGCGTGGCCGGGTCGAGGCGCAGCCCGTTGATCGACACGACGTCCTCGGTCAGCTGCGGCGCGCGGCGGCGCAGCACGGCCTTGATCCGCGCCATCAGTTCCTTCGGCGAGAACGGCTTCGTCACGTAGTCGTCCGCACCGATTTCGAGGCCGAGCACCTTGTCCTGCTCGTCGCCGCGGGCGGTGAGCATGATGATCGGGATGTGTTTGGTCCGTTCGTTGTTGCGCAGGTCGCGCGCGAACGCGATGCCGGACTTGCCCGGCAGCATCCAGTCGAGCAGCACGAGATCGGGCAGCACGTCGCTGATCAGGTTCTGCGCCTGTTCGGCGTTGTACGCACGGATCGGGCAGTGACCGGCGTGCTGGAGATTCACCGAGATCAGTTCGGAAATCGCGGGCTCATCTTCAACGACGAGAATGTTGCTGGGCATCGGCACCTCTGTTCTTCCTGTACGGAGTCGATTAACTGTTGGCTTCGCGATCGAGCGTGTCGCGCGGCTGGTGCCGCACGTCGGTGCCCTTCACGATGTAGATGATGAATTCGGCGATGTTCTTCGCGTGGTCGCCGATCCGTTCGATCGCCTTCGCGATGAACAGGTATTCGAGGCCGACCGAGATCGTGCGCGGGTCTTCCTGCATGTACGACACGAGCTTGCGCACGAACGCGCGGAATTCCTGGTCGATTTCCTTGTCGTCCTTGACGATCTGCGCGGCGGCCACCGTATCGAGGCGCGCGAACGCGTCGAGCGCGCGGCGCAGGATCGTCACGGCCATCTCGCCCGACACCTTGATCTCGGCGATGTTGACCGCGCGCGCGGCCGGCTCGTCGATCAGGCGGCGCACGCGCTTCGCGATCTTCTCCGCTTCGTCGCCGGCACGCTCGAGGTTCGTAATCGTTTTCGAGATCGACATCAAAAGACGCAGGTCACGCGCGGCAGGCTGTCTCCGCGCGATGATGTTGCCGCATTCCTGGTCGATGTCCACTTCCATCGCGTTCAGCGTTTCCTCGGCCGCGATCACCTTCTCGGCGCGCTCGCGATCGAATTCGTTCAGCGCGTGCATCGCGCCGACGATCTGCGACTCCACGAGTCCGCCCATTTCCAGCACTTTCGACGACACGGCATTCAGGTCCGCGTCGAACTGGCTCGACAGATGTTTATCCGACATGACTGTTGTTCTCCGTCATCAGCCGAAGCGGCCGGTGATGTAGTCTTCCGTTTCCTTGCGCACCGGCTTGATGAAGATCTTTTCGGTTTCGCCGAACTCGATCAGCTCGCCCAGGTACATGTAGGCCGTGTAATCCGAGCAGCGTGCGGCCTGCTGCATGTTGTGCGTGACGATCACGACCGTGTAGTCGCTCTTCAGCTCCGCGATCAGCTCCTCGATGCGGCCGGTCGAGATCGGGTCGAGCGCCGAGCACGGCTCGTCGAGCAGCAGCACTTCCGGACGGATCGCGATGCCGCGCGCGATGCACAGACGCTGCTGCTGGCCGCCCGACAGCCCGTAGCCGCTCTGGCCCAGCTTGTCCTTCACTTCGTTCCACAGCGCGGCCTTCGTGAGCGCCCACTCGACGCGGTCGTCCATTTCCGAGCGCGTGAGCTTTTCGAACATCTTCACGCCGAACGCGATGTTGTCGTAGATCGACATCGGGAACGGGGTCGGCTTCTGGAACACCATGCCGATCCGTGCGCGCAGCAGCGAGATGTCGCGCTTCGTCGTCAGCAGGTTCTCGCCGTCCATCAGGATTTCGCCTTCGGCGCGCTGCTCCGGATAGAGCGCGAACATCTTGTTGAACGTGCGCAGCAGCGTCGACTTGCCGCAGCCCGACGGGCCGATGAACGCCGTCACCTTCCCTTCGGGAATGCGCAGGTTGATGTTCTTCAGCGCGTGGAACTTGTTGTAGAAGAAGTTGAGGTTGTTGACCTCGATCTTCGCGTTCAGCGGCGCGAGCGGACGGCCGTGCGCCGCGTCTTGCGTGCCGGCGGGCGCAGCGGTGCGCTCGACGGGATTCAGGTGGCTTTCTGCCATATTCATCGGATTGCTCCGCCGTTACTTTTTCGAGAAGATCGAGCGCGCCAGGACGTTCAGTCCGAGCACCCCGAGCGTAATCAGGAACACGCCCGCCCATGCGAGCGACTGCCATTCCGCGAACGGGCTCATCGCGAACTTGTAGATCGTGACCGGCAGGTTCGCCATCGGCTGGCTCATGTCGACCGAGAAGAACTGGTTCGACAGCGCGGTGAACAGCAGCGGCGCCGTTTCGCCGGCGATCCGCGCGACCGCGAGCAGCACGCCCGTCACGATCCCGCCGACCGACGCGCGCAGCGTGATCTTCAGCACCATGCGCCACTTCGGCGTGCCGAGCGCGACGGCCGCTTCGCGCAGCGCGTTCGGCACGAGCTTGAGCATGTTCTCGGTCGTGCGGATCACGATCGGAATCTGCAGCAGCGCGAGCGCGATCACGCCGGCCCAGCCCGAGAAACGCCCCGACTTCGCGACGACGATCGCGTACACGAACAGGCCGATGACGATCGACGGCGCCGACAGCAGGATGTCGTTGATGAAGCGGATCGTGCTGGCGAGCAGGTTCTTCTGGCCGTATTCGGCGAGATAGACGCCCGCGAGGATGCCGATCGGCGTGCCGACCAGCGTGCCGAAGCCGCACAGCAGCAGGCTGCCGACGATCGCGTTCGCGAGACCGCCGCCTTCCGTGTTCGGGGCCGGCGTCGACTCGGTGAACAGTTGCAGCGACAGGCCGCCGACGCCGAGGTGCACGGTCGTGTAGAGAATCCACACGAGCCACAGCAGGCCGAAAGCCATCGCGCCGAGCGACGCGGTGAGCGCGATCGCGTTGACGACCTTGCGCTGGCGCTGCAGACGATTGCGCATCGCGTCGAGCACGGCGCCGTCCGGCCCCGGGAAATTCATGATGGGCTCGCTCATTTCTTGCCCTCTCCCTTCTCGAGACGAAGCAGCAGCAGTTTGGAGATGGACAGCACGATGAACGTGATCACGAACAGGATCAGGCCAAGCTCCATCAGCGCCGACGTATGCAGGCCCGGCTGCGCTTCCGCGAATTCGTTCGCGAGCGCCGACGTGATGCTGTTGCCCGGCGCGAACAGCGACACGCTGTCGAGCAGGTTCGTGTTGCCGATCACGAACGTCACGGCCATCGTTTCGCCGAGCGCGCGGCCGAGGCCGAGCATCACGCCGCCGATCACGCCGGTCTTCGTGTAGGGCAGCACGACCTTCCACATCACTTCCCAGGTCGTGCAGCCGATCCCGTATGCCGATTCCTTCAGCAGCACCGGCGTGACTTCGAACACGTCGCGCATCACCGATGCGATGTACGGGATGATCATGATCGCGAGGATCACGCCGGCCGCGAGGATGCCGATGCCGATCGGCGGGCCGGACGTCAGCGGGCCGAGCACCCACACGTCCTTGAACAGGCGGCCGAGCGGCTTCTGGAAGTATTCGGCGAAGATCGGCGCGAACACGAGCAGGCCCCACATGCCGTACACGATCGACGGGATCGCGGCGAGCAGCTCGATCGCGATGCCGAGCGGACGGCGCAGCCACACGGGCGCCAGCTCGGTGAGGAACAGTGCGATGCCGAAACTGACCGGCACCGCGATGACGAGTGCAATGATCGACGTCACGATGGTGCCGTAGATCGGCACGAGTGCGCCGTACACATCCGAGTTCGGATCCCACTCGGATTGCCACAGGAAGCCGATGCCGAACTTCTGGATGGTCGGCATCGACGCAATGATCAGGGAAACGATGATCCCGCCCAGCAGCAGCAGGGTCACGATCGCGGCGAGCCGTGCGAGGCCGCCGAACAGGACATCCCCGAGACGGCTCGGCGCGCGCTGCTGCGCACTGTCGGGCGATCGGGAGGACGTGTATGAAATATCAGACATGGGTGCCTGCTTTTGATCGCCGGGCGCCGTGACGCCCGGCTTTACCGCACACACTGCCCGACCGGCACGGCCGGGCAGCGAACCGCTGGATGGCTTACTCGGCGGCGACCGGCTTGCCCGAAGCGTCCGTCACCTTCGTCTTCCACTGCTTGCGGATTTCCGTCTCGACCGTCGCCGGCAGCGAGATGTAGTCGAGGCTGTCGGCAGCCTTCTCGCCGTTCTTGAACGCCCAGCTGAAGAACTTCAGCGTTTCCGCGCCCTGCTCCGGCTTGTCCTGCTTCGCGTGCAGCAGCACGAACGTCGCGCCGACGACCGGCCATGCTTCCTTGCCCGGCTGGTTCGTCAGGATCTGGTAGAACGACTTCGACCAGTTCGCGCCGGCTGCCGCGGCCTTGAACGTTTCCGTCTTCGGCTCGACCACCGTGCCCGTCGAATTCTTCAGGGCCGTGTAGGTCATGTTGTTCTTCTTCGCGTACGCCCACTCGACGTAGCCGATCGCGCCCGGCAGACGCTGCACGAAGGCCGCGACGCCGTCGTTGCCCTTGCCGCCCGTGCCCGTCGGCCAGTTGACCGTCGTGCCTTCGCCGATCTTCGACTTCCACTCGTCGTTGACCTTCGACAGGTAGTTCGTCCAGATGAAGCTCGTGCCCGAACCGTCAGCGCGGCGGACCACGGCGATGTCCGTATCCGGCAGCTTGACCTTCGGGTTCAGCGCGGCGATCGCCGGGTCGTTCCACTTCTTGATCTTGCCGAGGTAGATGTCGCCGAGCACCGGGCCCGACAGCGTCAGTTCGCCGGCCTTCACGCCCGGCACGTTGACGACCGGCACCACGCCGCCGACCACCGTCGGGAACTGGAACAGGCCTTCCTTCGCGAGCTCTTCATCCTTCAGCGGTGCGTCCGAACCGGCAAAATCGACCGTCTTCGCGACGATCTGCTTCAGGCCGCCCGACGAGCCGATGCCCTGGTAGTTGACCTTCGAACCGCCGGACTGCTGGTAGTCCGCGGCCCATTTCGTATAGATCGGCATCGCGAACGTGCTGCCTGCGCCCGTGATGTCGGCAGCGTGGGCGGCGACGGCGAAAAGCGCGCCAGCCAGGCCGGCAATCGCGGTTTGCATCAATTTCATGAGACCTCCAGTGTGTGAGCGGATGACTACGGCACCGCGAAGGTTAGGGGCTGCTCATGACGGTAATGTGACAATCGATGAAACTGGCGTGACAGTAACATGACTGGTTGAAAGGGAGTATCGGGTGGCGCGTCGGGGCGCCGCAGCGGCGCTGGCGGCAAGAATTGCCTGCCTCGGAGGGGCGGGGTGAACGCCCGTTTTCAAGGGCGTGCGCGCGCATCGTAGCGCAGGGTCGGCCGGACGGGAAGCCCGGTTCGGCGGCAGGCGTGATTCCGGGGTCGGATGCCTGAATGGATCGGAAGAATGTTTGGCGAAGGACCCTTCTATTAGGTGTCGCAAACCTTTGCGTCCGACAAAACCGCAGCGCCCGAGGGCGCCGCATGCACATTCACCGAAAACTGGCGCGCAAGCGGCCGGGCCGCCGCGCGCCCTGTCCCGGTCAGGTCGTCGCCGCCCGCACCGCGTCGGCGATCGTCTCCGCATGGCGCACCGCGTCGGCCGCCTGCTGCGCCTCGACCATCACGCGCAGCACGGGCTCCGTGCCCGATGCGCGGATCAGCACGCGGCCGCTGCCGGCAAGCGCGGCTTCGGCTGCGTCGATCGCCGCGCGAATCGACGCGCTGCCCTTCCAGTCGGCGCCCGGTTTCATCCGCACGTTGATCAGCTTCTGCGGGAACAGCGTGACGCCGTCGAGCATCTGCGCGAGCGTACGGCCGCTGCGCTTCAGCGCGGCCAGCACCAGCAGCGCCGACACGATGCCGTCGCCGGTCGAATGCCGGTCGAGCGACAGGATGTGGCCCGACCCTTCCGCGCCGAGCTGCCAGCCATGCTCGCGCAACTGCTCGAGCACGTAGCGGTCGCCAACCGCCGCACGGACGAACTTCACGCCCTCGCGCTGCAGCGCGACTTCGACGGCGAGGTTGGTCATCAGCGTGCCGACCGCGCCTTCGACCTTGCCGTCGGTGACGATCCGGTCCTTCACCAGCACGTAGAGCAGCTCGTCACCGTTGTACAGGCGGCCGGCCGCGTCGACGACCTGCAGGCGATCGGCGTCGCCGTCGAGCGCGATGCCGAGATCGGCGTGGTTCGCCCGCACCGCGCGCACCAGCGCGTCGGGCGCGGTCGCGCCGACGCCGTCGTTGATGTTGAAGCCGTTCGGCGCGACGCCGATCGGAATGACGTCCGCGCCGAGTTCGTGGAACACGTGCGGCGCGATCTGGTACGCGGCGCCGTGCGCGCAATCGATCACGAGCTTCAGTCCGCGCAGGTTGAACGCGGCCGGGAACGTGCTCTTGCAGAATTCGATGTAGCGGCCGGCTGCGTCGTCGAGGCGGCGCGCCTTGCCGAGCCCGTCGGATGCCGCGCATTCGAGCGGCTTCTCGAGCCACGCTTCGATCGCGGCTTCGGTGTCGTCGGGCAGCTTGTTGCCGTCAGCCGAGAAAAACTTGATCCCGTTGTCGTGATACGGGTTGTGCGACGCGCTGATCACGACACCGGCCGACAGGCGCAGCGCACGCGTCAGGTACGCGACGCCGGGCGTCGGCATCGGGCCGGCCAGCATCACGTCGACGCCGGCTGCCGAGAAGCCGGCCTCGAGCGCGGCTTCGAGCATGTAGCCCGACACGCGCGTGTCCTTGCCGATCAGCACGGTCGGACGCGAGCCTGCCGCGACGTCGGCCGAGCCGGCCAGTACCTTGCCGGCCGCATAACCGAGACGCAATACGAAATCCGGCGTGATGGGCGCGTCGCCCACCGTGCCGCGAATACCGTCCGTGCCGAAATATCGACGTCCCATGGGGTCCTTCCTCCTTCGTTTTCTGACTTATCGTTGCCGCGCGGCTGCGCGCACGGCGTTCCAGACGCTGAGTGCATCGACCGTCGCCGCGACATCGTGCACGCGCACGATCGCGGCGCCACGCTCGACAGCGCACAACGCGGCCGCCACGCTCGCCGCGACGCGCTCGAGCGGCGGCTTGCCGCCGATCACCGCGCCGAGCATCGACTTGCGCGACATGCCCGCGAGAATCGGATAAGCGCGCCCGTCGGGCCGCGCGGGCGCCGTGTCCGGCAACGCGGCCAGCAGCGCATAGTTGTCGTCGACGACCGCCTTGCCGAACCCGAAGCCGGGATCGACGCAGATGCGCTCCGCCGCCACGCCGGCGTCGCGCAACGCCTGCGCGCGCGCGGCGAGAAAATCGCGCACGTCGGTCACGACGTCGCCGTAGTCGGGCTCGCCAACCTGCATCGTCTGCGGCTCGCCGAGCATGTGCATCGCGCACAGGCCGCTGTTGCCGTCGCGCACCGCGTCGATCGCGCCCGGTTGGCGGAACCCCCAGATGTCGTTGATCAGGTCCGCGCCGGCGGCCAGCGCCGCGCGCATCACGGCCGGCTTGTAGGTATCGATCGACAGCGGCACGTTCAGCGGCCGCAGCGCCTCCACGAGCGGGATCACGCGCGCGAGCTCTTCGTCGAGCGGCACGGGCGGCGCACCGGGGCGCGTCGATTCGCCGCCGATATCGAGCAGGTCGGCGCCTTCGGCAATCATCCGCTCGGCCCGGCGCAGCGCATCGTCGCGCGCGAGGAAGCGGCCGCCGTCGGAGAACGAATCGGGCGTGGCGTTGAGGATGCCCATCACGAGCGGGCGTTCGAACGTCAGTTCGAAGCGGCCGCACTGGAGCGGCGCGGGAAGGAACGGGGACACTGCGGAGTCGGACACGAGCAACGGATGTGGATGAATGCAAAACGGGCCGGTGTGAAGCCACACCAGCCCGTGAACGGCGTTAAAGCGGAGATTATGCCGCCGGCGTGGCCGGCGCCGGCGCGTTGCCGGGTTTCACCTCGGCGCTGCTGCCGCCGCCCGACGAATCGCCGCCGACAGCCGGCGAACTCTTCGGCGAGCGCGGCGGACGGCCTTCCATGATGTCGTTGATCTGATCGGCGTCGATCGTCTCCCACTCCATCAGTGCGGCCGTCATCGCTTCGACCTTGTCGCGGTTCTCTTCGAGCAGGCGGCGCGCGAGGCCGTACTGTTCGTCGAGCACGCGGCGGATTTCCGAGTCGACCTTCTGCTGCGTCGCTTCCGAGATCGTGCGCGTGAAGCCCCGGCCAAACGGCGACGCATCGTTCTCGTCGTCGACATAGACCATCGGCCCGAGCGCGTCGGTCATGCCGAACCGGGCGACCATTGCACGCGCCGTCTGCGTGGCCTTGTTGAAGTCGTCCGATGCGCCGGTGCTGACCAGGTTCATGAACAGCTCTTCGGCCACCCGGCCACCGAACAGGATCGCGAGGCGGTCCAGCAGGTAATCCTTCGAATACGTCTCGTTGTCATGCTCCGGCAACTGCCACGTGACGCCCAGCGCGCGACCGCGCGGGATGATCGTGACCTTGTGCACCGGGTCGGCCTTCGGCAGCAGCTTCGCGATCACCGCGTGGCCCGACTCGTGATAGGCGGTTGCGCGCTTCGCTTCCTCGCGGATCACGGCCGACTTGCGCTCCGGACCCATGAAGATCTTGTCCTTCGCGTCCTCGAAGTCCTGCATCTCGACGATGCGCTTGCCACGACGTGCGGCGAACAGCGCGGCCTCGTTCACGAGGTTCGCGAGATCGGCGCCCGAGAAGCCCGGCGTGCCGCGTGCGATGACTGCCGCGTCGACGTCGTTCGCGATCGGCACCTTGCGCAGGTGCACGCGCATGATTTGCTCGCGACCGCGGATATCCGGCAGGCCGACATAGACCTGGCGGTCGAAACGGCCCGGACGCAGCAGCGCCTTGTCGAGCACGTCGGAACGGTTGGTGGCGGCGATCACGATCACGCCGGAATTCGCCTCGAAGCCGTCCATCTCGACGAGCATCTGGTTCAGCGTCTGCTCGCGCTCGTCGTTGCCGCCGCCCATGCCGGCGCCGCGATGACGGCCGACCGCGTCGATTTCGTCGATGAACACGATGCACGGCGCATGCTTCTTCGCCTGCTCGAACATGTCGCGCACACGGGCCGCGCCGACACCGACGAACATTTCGACGAAGTCCGAACCCGAGATGCTGAAGAACGGCACCTTCGCTTCACCCGCGATCGCGCGGGCAAGCAGCGTCTTGCCGGTACCCGGAGGGCCGACCAGCAGCACGCCGCGCGGAATGCGACCGCCCAGTTTCTGGAATTTCTGCGGATCGCGCAGGAAGTCGACGAGCTCGGACACTTCTTCCTTCGCTTCGTCGCAGCCCGCGACGTCGGAGAAGTTCACCGCGTTGTTGTTTTCGTCGATCAGCCGCGCACGCGATTTCCCGAACGAGAATGCGCCGCCTTTGCCGCCCCCCTGCATCTGCCTCATCATGTAGAACCAGAACACGATGATCAGGATCGTCGGCCCGAGGTAGTACAGCGCGGACATCAGCGCGTTCGGCTCGTCGTCAGCCTTGCCGCTGACCTGCACGCCGTACTTCATCAGATCGCCGACCATCCAGATGTCGCCGGGCGACACGATCTGGTATTTCTGGCCATCAGCCGGAGTGACGGTGAGGTTGCGCCCCTGAACGATGACGTTCTTGACCTTGCCGTTCTTGGCGTCGTCCATGAACTGCGAATAGGACACGCCTTCCTGGACGCGGGGCTTGTCGAACTGCTTGAACACCGTAAACAGCACCAGTGCGATCACCAGCCACACCGCTGCCTTCGAAAACATATTGTTGTTCAAAGCACCACTCCTTCACTCGTAGACGAGCGCCTACATTTTCCTTGCGGCGCCCCTCGGTCATTCTAATCCAGTCCGACCACCCCCGCCATAAGCATTGACAACCGGGGCGATAGCGCTTCGCTTGTCTGGCAAGGGCCGGAGCCCGTTTGCGGCACCGCACTCCGCATCAGCGCGGATGCTTCAGCTGCCGACCCAAAATGAACGTTTCGGACGATTTGTCGCGGGATGCCTTGGGCTTGCGCGGCGCGACAACCTTAAACTGCTGTTTGAATTTCTCGACGATCTGGCTGTAGCCGCTGCCGTGAAAGCACTTCACGAGCAGCGCACCGTCCGGCTTCAGATGGTTCTGCGCGAATTCGAGCGCCAGATCGCAGAGATGCTCGATGCGCGCCGCGTCCGCCGAGGCCACGCCAGAGAGGTTGGGGGCCATGTCGGAAATAACAAGGTCCACCGCGCGGCCTTCGAGCACTTCTTCGAGCTGGTGAAGGACGTCGTCCTCGCGGAAATCGCCCTGCAGGAAGTGGACGTCGGCGATCGGCTCCATCGGCAGGATGTCGAGCGCAACGATCGTGCCGTCGATGCCGCCTTCGCGCTCCGCGTCGCGCTTCTTGCCCTGCGCGAGCTTGTTGCGGGCATACTGGCTCCAGCTGCCCGGCGTGGCGCCGAGATCGACGATCACCTGGCCCGGACGGATCAGCTTGTCCTGCTCGTCGATTTCCTTCAGCTTGTACGCGGCGCGCGCGCGATAGCCCTCCCGCTGCGCCATTTTGACGTACGGGTCGTTGATGTGGTCGTGCAGCCAGTGCTGGTTGAAGCGGTTTTTTGCCATTCGAGAGAGAGATTGCTGCCAATTGCTTCGTGAAGCCGCGCTTTTAGCGGATAATACGCGTCTTCTTCGCGCGGCTGCGGCCCCTTTTCAGGCCCAAGCCGCGATTTTACGTGGTTTCGGCGCACGGCTGACGCGGTAACGTCCCGCGATCGCTTTTCAGCCAGCGCGCCCTTATTTAGATTTCGACATTTCCATGCCCGCCCTTTCGCTTTCTCCCGCCGAGCGCTCCGCGCTGCGCTCCCAGGCCCATGCGCTCAAGCCCGTCGTGCTGATCGGCGCCGAAGGGCTGACCGACGCCGTGCTGAAGGAAATCAAGGTGCACCTCGATGCGCACCAGCTGATCAAGATCCGCGTGTTCGGCGACGAGCGCGACACGCGCATCGCGATCTACGACGAGATCTGCGACCGCCTGAACGCGGCGCCGATTCAACACATCGGCAAGCTGCTGGTGATCTGGAAGCCCGAGGCCGCGGTTGCGGCGCCGGCCCGCGGCCGTCGTGCCGGTGCGCTGCCGAGCGCGGCAGAAGCCGCGGACGACAAGAAAGGCCGTGCGCCGCGCACCGTCAAGGTCGTCAAGGTGTCGCCGAACGCGAGCCCCGTGCGCCGTCCGCGGCCGGTCAAGGTCACGGTGCGCGGCAACGAACGCGTGACGGCAGGCGGTACCGTGAAGCGCGCGAAAAAGCGCCAGGCCAGCACCAAGCGGCCGTTCCAAGACAAGTAACGCGCCGGTGCGGCACGGATTGCCGTGCCGCCCTGCCCCGTCGTTGCGCAACGCGCAGCGACGGGCGTTCAGGCGTCGCGCGCCGGCAGACGCCAGATCAGCATCAGCCCCAGCACGCTTTCGACGAGATAGAACACGCTCGAGACGCCGTGCAGCATCCCGAAGCGGCTCGCATACGGCGAATTCGCGATATCGGTGCCCGCATCCATCGCGGCCACGCGCAGCGCGTTCATGAACGGCTGCAGCGCAAAATACCCGACCAGCACGCATACGACCATCGCGCCGACGATCCAGCGCACGCGGCGATACTCGCTGCTGCCGCGCCGCACCTGCTGATTCGACAGCGCGAGCAACAGGACGCCGCACACGACGCCGAGGATCGCCTCGATACGGAACAGCTGGGCGGCGACCGAACCGGCCGTCATCCGCTCCAGCGTCTTGAACAATACGGGCGCGACCGCATACCCGATCGTCAGCAGGCTGCCGACCCACACGGCCGACAGCAGACGGAACACGCGATGCGGCATCACGTCGCCCCGCTTCAGATGTAGCTGACCGAGATGATTTCGTACTCGCGCACGCCGCTCGGCGCCTGCACGGCCGCGACGTCGCCTTCGGACTTGCCGATCAGCGCACGCGCGATCGGCGAGCTGACCGAGATCAGGCCGTGATCGATATCGGCTTCGTCGTCGCCGACGATCTGGTACTTGACGGTGTCGCCCGACTCGAGATCCTCGAGTTCGACCGTCGCGGCGAACACCACGCGGCCATCGGCGTCGAGCACCGTGGGATCGATGATTTGCGCGGCGGACAGCTTGGATTCGAGTTCCGCGATGCGGCCCTCGATAAAGCCCTGCTTTTCCTTCGCTGCGTCGTATTCGGCGTTTTCGGACAGATCGCCCTGTGCGCGGGCCTCCGCGATCGCGTTGATCACGGCCGGCCGCTCGACGGACTTGAGGCGCTGCAATTCATCGCGCAGTTGCTCCGCGCCACGCTTTGTCAACGGAATGGTGCTCATAAACGGCTCAATCGCTAAAAACGGCTATAAAAAAAATCACCGCGATTAAGCGCGCTTCCGATGCACTGGAAACACCGCCTAATCGCGGCACGTGTTGCTTCGACAGGTAACTGACCGCTTAGTTTAGGCGAGCGTGAAGACCTTGTAAATCATAGACTTCCAGATCCTTCAGGTAGCGCAGGCCTTCGACCGCCGCGCGCGCGCCCGACATCGTCGTGTAGTACGTGACCTTGTGCGCCTGCGCGCTCATGCGGATCGAGCGCGAATCGGCGATCGCCTGGCGCGTCTCGTCGACCGTCGTGAACACGAGTGCGATCTCGCCGTTCTTGATCATGTCGACGATGTGCGGACGGCCGTCCTTCACCTTGTTCACGACCTTCACCGGCACGCCGGCCGCTTCGATCGCGGCTGCCGTCCCCTTGGTCGCGACGATCGGGTAGCCGAGGTCGTGCAGCATGCGCGCGACTTCGACGGCCTTCGGCTTGTCCGCGTCCATCACGGTCAGCAGCACCGTGCCCGACTCCGGCAGGCGCGAACCGGCCGCGAGCTGCGACTTGAACAGCGCTTCACCGAACGTCTGGCCGACGCCCATCACCTCGCCGGTCGAGCGCATTTCGGGCCCGAGGACCGGATCGACGGTCGGGAACTTGACGAACGGGAACACCGCTTCCTTCACGCTGAAGTACGGCGGCTCGACTTCCTTCGTCACGCCCTGCTGCGCGAGCTTCTGGCCGACCATCGCGCGCGCCGCGATCTTCGCGAGCGGCAGGCTGGTCGCCTTCGACACGTACGGCACCGTGCGCGACGCGCGCGGGTTCACTTCCAGCACGTAGATGATGTCCTGCTTCGAGCCGTCCGCCTGCGGCACCTGCTGGATCGCGAACTGCACGTTCATCAGGCCGACCACGTTCAGCGCCTTCGCCATCGCGCCCGTCTGGCGCTTCAGCTCGGCCACGGTTTCCTTCGACAGCGAGTACGGCGGCAGCGAGCATGCCGAGTCGCCCGAGTGAACGCCCGCCTGCTCGATGTGCTCCATCACGCCGCCGATGAACACCGCTTCGCCGTCGCAGATGCAGTCGACGTCGCACTCGATCGCATCGTTCAGGAAGCGGTCGAGCAGCACCGGCGAATCGTTCGACACCTTCACGGCCTCGCGCATGTAGCGCTCGAGGTCGCGCGGCTCGTGGACGATTTCCATCGCGCGGCCGCCGAGCACGTACGACGGGCGCACGACCAGCGGATAGCCGATTTCGTCGGCCAGCGCGAGCGCTTCGTCTTCGGCGCGGGCGGTGCGGTTCGGCGGCTGGCGCAGGCCGAGATCCTGCAGCAGCTTCTGGAAGCGCTCGCGGTCTTCGGCCGCGTCGATCATGTCCGGCGACGTGCCGACGATCGGCACGCCGTGCGCCTCGAGGTCGAGCGCGAGCTTCAGCGGCGTCTGGCCGCCGTACTGGACGATCACGCCGACCGGCTTTTCCTTGTCGACGATCTCGAGCACGTCCTCGAGCGTCAGCGGCTCGAAGTACAGGCGGTCGGACGTGTCGTAGTCGGTCGACACGGTTTCCGGGTTGCAGTTGACCATGATCGTTTCGTAGCCGTCCTCGCGCATCGCGAGCGCCGCGTGCACGCAGCAGTAGTCGAACTCGATGCCCTGGCCGATCCGGTTCGGGCCGCCGCCCAGCACCATGATCTTCTTGTTCGTGGTCGGCTGCGCCTCGCACTCTTCCTCGTAGGTCGAGTACATGTAGGCGGTTTTCGTCGCGAACTCGGCCGCGCACGTGTCGACACGCTTGTAGACCGGGCGCACGTTCAGTTCGACGCGACGCTTGCGGACGTCTTCCGGCGTCGCGCCGAGCAGCTTCGCGAGGCGGCGGTCGGAGAAGCCGCTCTGCTTCAGGTAGCGCAGCTCGTCGAACGTCAGCGACGCGAGCGTGCGGCCCGACAGCGCCTTTTCCTTCAGGATGATCTGCTCGATCTGCTCGAGGAACCACGGGTCGATCGCGGTTTCCGCGAAGATTTCCTCGGCCGTCATGCCGATGCGGAACGCATCGCCGACGTACCAGATGCGGTCCGGGCCCGGCTCGTGGATCTCGATCGCGATCTCGTCGCGGTTGGTCGACTTCTCGTCGAGGCCGTCGACCCCGACCTCGAGGCCGCGCAGCGCCTTCTGGAACGATTCCTGGAACGTGCGGCCGATCGCCATCACTTCGCCGACCGACTTCATCTGCGTGGTCAGGCGCGAATCGGCTTCGCGGAACTTCTCGAACGCGAAACGCGGGATCTTCGTGACGACGTAGTCGATCGTCGGTTCGAACGACGCCGGCGTCTGGCCGCCGGTGATTTCGTTCTTCAGCTCGTCGAGCGTGTAGCCGACCGCCAGCTTCGCGGCGACCTTCGCGATCGGGAAGCCGGTGGCCTTCGACGCGAGCGCCGACGAACGCGACACGCGCGGGTTCATCTCGATGACGACCATGCGGCCGTCCTTCGGGTTGATCGAGAACTGCACGTTCGAGCCGCCCGTGTCGACGCCGATCTCGCGCAGCACCGCGAGCGATGCGTTACGCAGGATCTGGTATTCCTTGTCGGTGAGCGTCTGCGCCGGCGCGACCGTGATCGAGTCGCCGGTGTGCACGCCCATCGGGTCGAGGTTTTCGATCGAGCAGACGATGATGCAGTTGTCGGCGCGGTCGCGCACGACTTCCATCTCGTATTCCTTCCAGCCGAGCAGCGACTCTTCGATCAGCAGCTCGCGCGTGGGCGACAGGTCGAGACCGCGCTTGCAGATCTCCTCGAACTCTTCGCGGTTGTACGCGATGCCGCCGCCCGAGCCGCCGAGCGTGAACGACGGACGGATCACGACCGGGTAGCCGCTGCCGCCGGTGGCCGCCATGATCTCGGCGTGCACCTTGGTCGCTTCTTCCATCGAGTGCGCGATGCCCGACTTCGCGGAGCCGAGACCGATCTTGGTCATCGCGTCCTTGAACTTCTGGCGGTCTTCAGCCTTGTCGATCGCTTCCGGAGACGCGCCGATCAGTTCGACGCCGAACTTCTCGAGCACGCCGTGGTGGTGCAGGTCGAGCGCGCAGTTCAGCGCGGTCTGGCCGCCCATCGTCGGCAGGATCGCGTCCGGGCGCTCCTTCTCGATGATGCGTGCGACGACTTCCCACGTGATCGGCTCGATGTAGGTCACGTCGGCCGTGTTCGGGTCGGTCATGATCGTCGCCGGGTTGCTGTTGACGAGAACGACCTTGTAGCCCTCCTCACGCAACGCCTTGCAAGCCTGCGCGCCCGAATAGTCGAACTCGCACGCCTGGCCGATGATGATCGGGCCGGCGCCGATGATGAGGATGCTCTTGATGTCTGTGCGTTTTGGCATGGCTTGTGAATTCAATAAGTAATCGTTGTCGTGGGTCGGCCGGCGGCGCTCAGCTCATGGTCGCGAGCGCCAGCTTCACCGAGAAACCGATGAACAGGCCGCCCACGCTGCTCGCCGCGCCTGCCGCGAGCTTGCGGCGGCGGCGGAAATGCTCGGCGAGCCGCGCGCCCGCGAAGATCAGCGTGCTCAGGTACAGGAAGCTCGCGCATTGCGCGATTGCCCCGAGCACGACGAACGACAGCGCGGGATGCGGGAATGCCGGGTCGACGAACTGGATGAAGAACGAGATGAAGAACAGGATCGCCTTCGGATTCAGCAGGCTCACGATCAGCGCCTTGCGGAACGGACGTTCGCCGTCCACCGCCTGCGGCGCATCGACCGGTGCATCGCCGCGCGCGCGCAGCTTGCTCCACGCGCTGCGCAGCATCCCGGTGCCGATGTACAGCAAGTACGCGGCGCCGCCGTACTTGACGACGGAGAACAGCAGCGGGTTCGCCTTCAGCAGCGACGCGACGCCCGCGGCGGACAGCACCATCAGCACCGTATCGCCGACGAACACGCCGCAGGCCGCGCGATAGCCGGCCTTCACGCCGCGCTGCGCGGCGAGCGACAGCACGTACATCGAGTTCGGCCCCGGCAGCAGGATGATGAAGATCACGCCGAACACGTAGGTCCAGATATCCGTGATGCCGAGTGCGTGGCCGAACATGATGTGAATCTCCCGTCCTTCGGTTGCGTCAGTGACTTAGGCGTTGCGCTGCTTCGCCGCATCCATCAGCGCGGTGAAACGGTCGAACAGGTAGCCGATGTCGTGCGGGCCAGGCGACGCTTCCGGGTGGCCCTGGAAGCAGAACGCCGGCTTGTCGGTCAGCTCGAAACCCTGCAGCGTGCCGTCGAACAGCGACACGTGGGTCACGCGCGCATTGGCCGGCAGCGAATCGGCGTCCACCGCGAAGCCGTGGTTCTGCGACGTGATCACGACCCGGCCGTCGCCGAGGTCCTTCACCGGATGGTTCGCGCCGTGGTGGCCCGTCTTCATCTTGAGCGTCTTCGCGCCGACCGCGAGGCCCATGATCTGGTGGCCGAGGCAGATGCCGAAGGTCGGCACGCCGCGCTCGATGAATGCCTTCGTGGCCGCGATCGCGTAATCGCACGGCTCCGGATCGCCGGGGCCGTTCGACAGGAACACGCCGTCCGGATTCAGCGCGAGCGCATCTTCCGCGCTCGCCTGCGCCGGCAGCACCGTCACATGGCAGCCGCGCTCGGCCAGCATGCGCAGGATGTTGTACTTGACGCCGAAGTCGTACGCGACGACGCGGTACTTCGGCGCTTCCTGCATGCCGTAGCCGCCTTCGAGACGCCATTCCGTCTGCTTCCACTCGAACGGCTTGGTGGTCGACACGACCTTCGCGAGATCCATGCCGGCGAGGCCCGGGAACGAGCGCGCCAGCTCGATCGCCTTCGCTTCGTCGTCGGAGCCCGTCAGGATGCAGCCGTTCTGCGCGCCCTTGTCGCGCAGGATGCGGGTCAGCTTGCGGGTATCGATGCCGGCGATCGCGACGACGCCTTCGTCGCGCAGGTAGTCGCCGAGCGTGCGGTCCATGCGGAAGTTCGATGCGAGCGTCGGCAGATCGCGGATGATCAGGCCGGCGGCATGGACTTTCGTGGCTTCGACGTCCTCGGCGTTGACGCCGACGTTGCCGATATGCGGATAGGTGAGCGTGACGATCTGGCGCGAGTAGCTCGGATCAGTCAGGATTTCCTGATAGCCGGTGATCGCGGTATTGAACACGACTTCGCCGATCGTATGGCCTTCGGCCCCGATCGAATAACCACGAAAGACCGTGCCGTCGGCGAGTGCAAGCAAGGCGGGAGAAAAAGACGGCAACACGGGAGGCTCCTTGGGGAACACCCTGCTGCCGACCTGTTTACCCTGCCGCGCGAGCGCCGCGCTGCGTGGGCGCGCGTGGTCGCTAGCTGGACGCGGCCTGCGTTGTCGAGACGCGAACCCGGCGCGTGGCGCACGAGGCTTCGCGGCATCGCCCGGCAGGCGGCGTGCGGCGGATGAACGGGATGAATGAGGTAGGCGCTAGGGTGCGAGGTTGATCAGCACAAACTTTCAAATTATAGCCTGAAAATGGGCCTATCTTCAATCGATATGGCCGTCCGATCGTACGCGCGCCGCGCCCTGCCGCCCGGCGCGACGTGCTGCGGCCCTGTTTTCGCGGCCGCCCTGCCTGTCAGCGTACCGCCGGATCAGTGCGCTTGGCCAGCGCCGCGCGCGGGCCACACATACCAGACCGCGCTCGCGAGCTGCAGCGCGAGCAGCACGCCCCAGGCGGTGAAGTGCGCGGCGGCCGGATAACGGCCGTCGACCGCCGGCCAGTGCGACAGCACGGCGCCGACGCCGATCTGGAACGCGAAGATCAGCAGGAAGATCACGAGCGTGAGCGTCGTGTTCGCGCGGCCGATCAGATGAGCGGGAAAGTGGCCGGCCATCACCGCGTAGGTCAGGATACCCACGCCGCCGAACACTCCGTAGGCGGCCCACAGCACGGCGGGCGGCAACGGCACGCGCGCGACGATCGCGAATTGCGTCGCGACGAACAGCGCCATGCCGATGCCGCAGGTTGCGTAGACCGACACGCCGCGCCGCTCGAGCACGCGCGCCGTCGCGCCGAAGCCGACGCAGCCGGCCATCATCGCGAAGCCGAGCACCGACACGAGGCGCGCGGCATGCGGCGCATCGAACCCGCCGACATCGCGCAGATACGGGCCGACCCACAGCGACTGCATCGCATAGAACACGCCCTGCGTGACGACGGAGAACGACGCGATCTTCCAGAACGCGCGGCTGCTCAGGATGTGCCACGTGCCCTTGAACTGGCTGACGAGCCCGCCCTGATGGCGTGCCTGCTGCGCGTCGGGCGCGCCGAAGCCGATCGATGCCGCGACGACCACCGTCAGCACCGCGAGGCCGAAACAGATCGCGCGCCAGCTCGCCCAGCCGAGCAGCCAGGTCAGCGGCGAACCGACCATCACGCCGCCGAGGCCGCCCACGGCCATCACGAGGCCGTTGACGAGCGGCAGCCGGCCGACGGGGAAATGCTGCGCGAGCGCCTTGAACGCCGCGCCGAGACACACCGATACGCCAACGCCGATCAGCAGCCGGCCGACCATCATCGTGCCGATGCCGTGCGCCGCGCCGAACACGGCCGCGCCGGCCGCCGCAAACAGCAGCATGCCGGCCGTCACGCGGCGCGGGCCGAAGTGGTCGAGCATCACGCCGGCCGGAATCTGCGCCCCCGCGAAACCGAGGAAATAGAGGCTGGTGAGGAGACCGAGATCGGCGGCCGACAGGCCGAGCTCGTGCGTGACGAACGGCGCGAAGCCCAGATTGACGCCGCGGAACACATACGATACGAAATACCCGACCGAAAACAGCGCGAGCACCCTCACCTGCACCGACGACATCGCTCCCCCTTGCCCCATGAAGATGAAGACGCGCGACGTAGCGCCGCCCGCCGCGCACAAACGAAAACGCCGTCACCTCGGTGACGGCGTTTCGTCGAATTCGTCGGATGATAGCGCAATCGTGCCGGCCTGACCGGCCGCCACGCTAGCCGCGCTTACTTCTTCTTGCCCTTGTGCGCGGCGGTCTTGGCCGGCGCGGCTTTCGCGGGAGCGGCCTTCGCCGACTTCGCCGCCGGCCGGGCCGACGACTTGGCGGCGCCGCGCTTGCCGCCGTGCGACTTGCCGCCGACCGCCAGGCTCGCGCGCTCGATGTGCGCACCGCCCGTCGACGTCGCGATCCGCTCCGGACCGGGTTCCGCCGGCACCGAACGGCCGACCGGCACGTGCAGCACGAGCGCCTGCCCCGGCATCACGACATCGCGGTGCGTCCGGTTCCACGCCTTCAACTGGCCGACCGACACGCCGTAGCGGCCGGCGAGCGCAGCCATCGACTGCTTGCGACGCACGCGGATCAGCATCTTGCGCGTATCGGGGACGTCGGGCTCCATCGCGAGTGCGCCGTTTTCGGCGACGTCGGCGCTGATGTCCTCGTCGTCGTCATCGCCGCGCGGCACGACGATCGTCGAGCCCGGCTTCAGGCGCATGCCGGCCGGAATCTTGTTGACCGACATCAGCGTATCGGCGTCGACGCCGATCTTCTCGGCGATCGCAGCCGGACGCGCACGCTCGCTGACCGTATAGGTGGTCCACGACGACAACTGGCCGCTATAGGCTTTCAGGTTCTTCTCGAACGCGGACGCGTTGTCGAACGGCAGCAGGATCTGCGGCTCGGTCGCGCCGAGGATCACGGGCTTCGAGAACGACGGGTTCAGCGAGCGGAACTCGTCGAGCGGCAGGTTCGCGAGCTTCGCGGCCACCGCCACGTCGATGTCGCGCGACGTCGTGACCGTCACGAAATACGGGTGGTTCGGGATATCCGGCAGCGTCAGGCCGTACTGCTGCGGGCTCGCGATGATGTTCTTCACCGCCTGCAGCTTCGGCACGTAGTTGCGCGTCTCGTTCGGCATCCGCAGGCTCTGGTAGTCGGTCGGCAGGCCGGCCGCCTGGTTGCGCGCGATCGCACGCTGCACGTTGCCCTCGCCCCAGTTGTACGCGGCCAGCGCCAGATACCAGTCGCCGAACATGTCGTGCAGACGGGACAGGTAGTCGAGCGCGGCGCTCGTCGACGCGAGCACGTCGCGGCGCTCGTCCTGCCACATGTTGCGCTTCAGGTTGTACGTGCGGCCGGTGCCGGGCATGAACTGCCACATGCCGGCCGCCTTCGCGACCGACAGCGCCTGCGGGTTGTATGCGGACTCGATGAACGGCAGCAGCGCGAGCTCGGTCGGCATGTGACGCGCCTCGAGTTCCTCGACGATGTGATACAGGTACTTCTGCGAGCGCTCGGTCATGCGCTGCACGTAATCGGGACGCTGCGTATACCAGGTCGTCTGCATGTCGACGAGATCGCTCTGCAGATCGGGCATCTGGAAGCCGCGGCGGATGCGCGCCCAGAGATCGGAGTCTGCACTGGTCAGGTCGCCGACGGATTGCTTGTCGACGTCGACAGTTTCTTTGGCGGTGGCTGATTTACGGAGGTAGTTGGACGTCGCCTGCGAATCGGCGGCGTTGTTGGCGACAGGAGGCTGGCTCGCACAAGCGGCGAGTAGCAGCACCACCATCGCACTCAATATAAGTCGCATGAAAATCTCGGCTTCCGACGGCTGGAAATTGCAGGCGATACTACGGAAGTGCGTGCTTCACGTCAATAAAAACACCGAAAACTCAGCGAAATCCTACATTTGGAGCAATTTTTACAGACACCGCTTGAGCTTTGGAGTCCTCCGGAAAACGTCATCGGAACCGGTTTTTCCATTCGCGCATCAGCGTGAATGCCGCCAGACGATCCGTCACCGTTTCGTGCAGCTCGGCCTCGAGCGTCGCGTGGATCGCCGCGCTGTCGGCCCGCATGAACGGGTTAACGGCACGTTCGTGGGCGATCGTAGTGGGCAGCGTCGGCACGCCACGCGCACGCAGCGCCTGCGCGTCGTCGCGCCACGCGGCGAGCGCCGCATTGCCCGGCTCGCACGCGAGTGCGAAGCGGATGTTCGACAGCGTGTATTCGTGTGCGCAATGCACGCGGGTATCATCCGGCAGCGCCGCGAGCGCGTCGAGCGACGCGAGCATCTGCGCGGGCGTGCCTTCGAACAGGCGGCCGCAGCCACACGAGAACAGCGTGTCGCCGCAGAACACGTGCGGCACCGCGTTGCCGTGGCCGGCCGCGCCTTGGCCGGCCGCCTGAAAATACGCAATGTGGCCGCGCGTATGGCCCGGCACGTCGAGCACGTCGAATGCGACGGCCGGCGCGTCGAGCGTCACGCGATCGCCGCCCGACAGCGGCCGCGTGACCACGTCGATCGCTTCGGCGGCGGGGCCGTAAACGGTGAGCGGCGCATCGGCCGGTTGGCTATGCAGCAGCGCATCGACACCGCCGACGTGGTCGGCGTGGTGGTGCGTGAGTAAAATAGCGGTCAACCGCCAGCCTCGTTCGGCAAGAACCCGGCGTACGGGCGCGGCTTCACCCGGGTCGACGGCGATCGCATCGCGGCCGTCCGAGACGAGCCAGATATAGTTGTCTTCGAATGCCGGAACCGGCACGTATTCCAGCTCGTTCATAGGCGCGCAATCATCGTTATGTCTGACCGTCAAATTATAGACTGGCCCGCCTGGACCGACTCGCCGCCCGGCCGCTACGTGCTGGGCTGGGAGCAGGCGCAGCTCGACCGGATCGTATCCGACGTCTTCGGCTTCCACGCGCTGCAGCTCGGCCTGCCGCAGCTCGACGCGCTGCGCGAGAACCGCATGCCGTATCGCGGCCTCGTGCTCGACCCGGCGAGCGGCGCGAGCGCGCCGTACCAGTATCCGTGGGCGCGCGAAGCACACACGGCGGTCCACGCGCCCGCCGATCGCAGCACGACCTGGTGCGACCTGCTCGACCTGCCGTTCGAGTCGCAGAGCGTCGACCTGATCGTGATGCCGCACACGCTCGAATTCACGTCCGACCCGCACCGTCTGCTGCGCGAGGCCGAGCGCGTGCTGATGCCGGAAGGCCAGCTCGTGATCACCGGCTTCAATTCGCTGAGCCTGTGGGGCATGCGGCAGTCGTTCGGGCGCATGGCGAACCGCCCGTTCGTGCCGGCCACGCGCGACCAGATCGCGTTCATCCGGCTCAAGGACTGGATCAAGCTGCTCGGCTTCGACCTCGAACGCGGCCGCTTCGGCTGCTACCGGCCGCCGCTCGCCACCGACAAGTGGCTAGCCCGCTACGGCTTCATGGAGGCCGCCGGCGACCGCTGGTGGCCGATCTTCGGCGCCGTCTACATGGTGACGGCCGTCAAGCGCGTGCGCGGCATGCGCCTCGTCGGCCCGATCAAGATGAAGAAGCCCGTGCTCGCACCGGGCCTGACGCCGGCGGCCTCCCCGACCACCCACCAAGAACGTTCATGACAACCGACACCATCGACATCTATACCGACGGCGCCTGCAAGGGCAACCCCGGCCCCGGCGGCTGGGGCGCCCTGCTGCGCTACGGCAGCCAGGAAAAGGAACTGTTCGGCGGCGAGCCGAACACGACCAACAACCGCATGGAGCTGATGGGCGTGATCGCCGCGCTCGAAGCGCTGAAGCGGCCGTGCCGGGTGATCGTGCATACCGACTCGCAATACGTGCAGAAGGGCATCAGCGAGTGGATCCACGGGTGGAAGAAGAAAGGCTGGGTCACCGCAGCGAAGACGCCCGTGAAGAATGCCGACCTGTGGAAGCGGCTCGACGCGCTCGTCGCGCAGCACGAGATCGAGTGGCGCTGGGTCAGGGGTCACGCGGGCCATCCCGAAAACGAGCGCGCGGACGCGCTCGCGAATCGCGGCGTCGAATCGCTGGCCGCCTGAACCGCGGCCGCCCTCTCCTGTTTTTGTTGCTTTTCCCGATATGCGCCAGATCATTCTCGATACCGAAACCACCGGCCTGAACGCCCGCACGGGCGACCGCCTCATCGAAATCGGCTGCGTCGAGCTGCTGAACCGGCGGCTCACCGGCAACAACCTGCACTTCTACGTGAACCCCGAGCGCGACAGCGATCCGGGCGCACTGGCGGTGCACGGCCTCACGACCGAATTCTTGAGCGACAAGCCGAAATTCGCGGAAGTCGCCCACCAGATCCTCGACTTCGTGAAGGACGCCGAGCTGATCATCCACAACGCGCCGTTCGACCTGGGCTTCCTCGACGCCGAATTCGCGCGGCTCGGCCTGCCGCCGTTCACCGAGCATTGCGGCGGCGTGATCGACACGCTGGTGCAGGCCAAGCAGATGTTCCCCGGCAAGCGCAACTCGCTCGACGCGCTGTGCGACCGCTTCGGCATCAGCAACGCGCACCGCACGCTGCACGGCGCGCTGCTCGACTCGGAGCTGCTCGCCGAGGTGTATCTCGCGATGACGCGCGGCCAGGACAGCCTCGTGATCGACATGCTCGACGACGCGAGCGCCGACGGCGGCGCCGCGAACGGCAAGCGCGTGTCGCTCGCCGCGCTCGACCTGCCTGTAGTGGTCGCAAGCGACGACGAGTTGGCCGCGCACCAGGCTCAGCTCGACGAGCTCGACAAGTCGGTCAAGGGCACCTGCGTGTGGCGCCAGCCCGCCGACACGGATACCGCCGAAGCGGCCTGACGCACGCGCCCCGCGCCGCGGCCGCGCTTACGCGCGCGGCTGCAGCGCGATGACGGCCATCCCGCCGAGCGCGAGCACCGCGCCGGCCACGTCCCAGCGGGTCAGCGCGACGCCGTCGACCACCCGCAGCCAGACCAGCGCCACCGCGATGTACACGCCGCCGTACGCGGCATACGTGCGCCCCGCCGCACTGGGGTGCAGCGTCAGCAGCCACGCGAACAGCGCGAGCGACAGCGCGGCCGGCACCAGCAGCCAGGCCGGACGCCCGGCCTTCAGCACGAGCCACGGCAGATAACAGCCGACGATTTCGGCCAGCGCGGTAGCGGCGAACAGCGCCGCGATCCTGATCAGTTCGGTCATCCGGTTCCTCGCGAATTCAGCCCCGTCGCGACGGGCGGCACGGCCGCGCCGCGCGCCGCCGATCATACCCGAGCGGAGCGCGCCGGAGGCCCCGCCAGACGGGCGACTCCCGGCAATTTGCACGATCATCCGTCATCGTGCTATCATGTCGCCTGTTTCAACATTCAATCTCTGTCTTTTCGATTTTGAGAGAAGTCCGTCCGCACGCTGCGGGCCGGTGCCTCGATCGAAATTGCATCCACAGGAAAGCCCGCCCGACAGGCCCGCTTTTCTCGTTTCGCTGCCCCTCCGGGGCGTTGCCGGCACGCCGGACACCTCGTCCGCACCGGCATCCGCCGCCTGCATCACGCGGCCCATTCTTCATGAGCGCACTGTCGCGACGGCCCACCGGGCCCGCGTCGAAGCAGCCCCTTGCAGCCCGTTACTGCCCCCTGTGCAGTAAGTGCTTAATGGTCTGCCCCGACGCGCAGCACACGACGCCGCGCTCGCCGGCAAACCGTGTCGGACGGCCCGCCCGTTCCGGCGCTGTCAAAGGAGTGCATGACCTTGACCGCAACACACGTCAGCCCGACCGCTGTCTCTTCCCCCGCTTCGTCGTCCGGCGAGGCCCCGCTCGCCGCGGACGACATCACCGTCGTCGACCAGAGCCTGCTCAAGCGCGCCGTCAGCGCGATGGCCATCGGTAACGCGATGGAATGGTTCGACTTCGGCGTCTACAGCTATATCGCCGTCACGCTCGGCAAGGTGTTCTTCCCGTCCAGCAGCCCGTCCGCGCAGCTGCTCGCGACCTTCGGCACGTTCGCGGCCGCGTTCCTCGTGCGCCCGCTCGGCGGCATGGTGTTCGGCCCGCTCGGCGACCGCATCGGCCGCCAGCGCGTGCTCGCCGCGACGATGATCATGATGGCCGTCGGCACCTTCGCGATCGGCCTGATTCCGAGCTATGCGTCGATCGGCATCATGGCCCCGATCCTGTTGCTCGTCGCCCGCCTCGTGCAGGGCTTCTCGACCGGCGGCGAATACGGCGGCGCGGCGACCTTCATCGCCGAGTTCTCGACCGACAAGCGCCGTGGCTTCATGGGCAGCTTCCTCGAATTCGGCACGCTGATCGGCTATGTGCTGGGCGCGGGCGTCGTCGCGCTGCTCACCGCGTCGCTGTCGCAGGAAGCGCTGCTGTCGTGGGGCTGGCGCGTGCCGTTCCTGATCGCCGGCCCGCTCGGCCTGATCGGTCTCTACATCCGGATGAAGCTCGAGGAAACGCCGGCGTTCAAGCGCCAGGCCGAAGAGCGCGAAGCGCAGGACAAGGCCGTGCCGAAGGCGCGCTTCCGCGAAACGCTGCTGCGCAACTGGCGTGCACTGCTGCTGTGCGTGGGCCTCGTGCTGATCTTCAACGTGACCGACTACATGGTGCTGTCGTACCTGCCGAGCTTCATGTCGTCGACGCTGCACTTCGACGAATCGCACAGCCTCGTGCTGGTGCTGATCGTGATGGTGCTGATGATGCCGATGACGCTGTACGCCGGCCGCCTGTCGGACAAGGTCGGCCGCAAGCCGGTGATGCTCGCCGGCTGCGTGGGCCTGCTGGCGCTGTCGATCCCGTCGCTGATGCTGATCCATGCGGGCACCACCGCGTCGGTGTTCGGCGGTCTGCTGATCCTCGGCGTGCTGCTGTCGTGCTTCACCGGCGTGATGCCGTCGGCGCTGCCCGCGCTGTTCCCGACCGAGATCCGCTACGGCGCGCTCGCGATCGGCTTCAACGTGTCGGTGTCGCTGTTCGGCGGCACGACGCCGCTGGTCACCGCGTGGCTCGTCGACGTGACGCACAACCTGATGATGCCCGCGTACTACATGATGGGTGCCGCGTTGATCGGCATCGTGTCGGTCGTCGCACTCGCCGAAACCGCGCGCCAGCCGCTGAAGGGCTCGCCGCCCGCCGTCGCGACGCGCCGCGAAGCACACCAGCTCGCGCTCCAGTTGCGCGAGGAGGACGACGAACAGGAAATCTACGGCGTCGCGACTCCCGCCCGCGCGTGAGCGTCACCCCATGAAAAAGCCCCGGCCGAAGCCGGGGCTCGATCGAAACCGATCCGCCCGACCGGCTTGCGCCGGCCGGGCTTTTTTTCATCCTTCCGATGCGGATGCCTTCACGCGCGCGCTTCGCAATGGCGGCAGAAGATCAGCGCACGCGAGCGCGACACCGCCGCCTGGGCACCGCGCGTGGCCATGATCAACCCGACCTGGCCGAGATTGAAATCGCGCTCGACCATCAGTTGCGTCAGCGCGGCAAGCGGCAACACGACGGACGGGTGGTACAGGCTCGATTCGATCAGGGCTTTCATCATCGGCTCCATCTGGCAATGCGTGATTTGATGGAGTGGATTCTAGGGATCGGTCGGGTCCGGATAAACAGCGCGAATGCGAAGTCACTTGTCAGCCGTTGAGAACAATCGGCCGCGGCTTGCCGGACAAGGCTGCGCGGCCGCCGACAGCGGCATGCGACAGCCCGGCGCCCCGCTTCGAAGCCTAGACGAGCGGCGTGTCGACGAAGGCCGGCAGCGCTTCCGCCCGCGCGGAATGCGCGGCGAGCGCCGGATAACGGGCCGGATCGATCCGCGCGAGCACCGGATAATCGGCCGCCATGAACTGCGTGAAGCGCCACGCCACCGCGACGGTCACGTCCGACTGCAGCAATCGCGCGCCGCCGAACCAGCCGCGGGTGGCCGCGACCAGTGGTTCCAGCGCGCCGTATGCCCCTTCGAGCTGGCTCAGCACGCGATCGACCCACGGTTCGTGCTGCTTGTCCGACGGGCGCAGCGCCTGCTCGTAGACGACCTGCACGGTTTTCTCGGCCGCGGCCAGCGCGAACCCGATCGGCACCAGCGCGCGCAGCCGGGCCTCGACGGCGTCGGGCAGCAGGCGCCGCTCCGGCGCGGCCAGGTGGTCGAGATAGTCGACGATCAGCGACGAATCGAGCAGCGTCGCGCCGCCGTCGGTCACGAGCGTCGGCGCTTTGACGGCCGGGTTGAGCGTCCTGAACCGCTCGAGATGACGGAACACCGAGATCGACTCGTGTTCGAACGGCAGGTCGAGCAGCTTCGCCGAAATGGCGACGCGGCGCACGAACGGGGAATCCAGCATGCCGATCAGCTTCATCGCGAACGCTCCGCTTCGAGGGAATGGGACTGACGACTGTAGCAGCGGCGCGCGGCAATGCCTAGCGTGCCCGTGCGCTTGATGTGCATCAGCCGGCCGCGCACCGGGCTCCCGCTGCCCGGCCACTGTGACCATAATGGAGGTTCACGCTTCTTCCGCCCCAGGGTCCGCCATGTGGTATGCCGTCGTCGAGCAGCAGCGGGAATGGATGCGCGCATGGCGCGCGGCGACGCGCTACGCGTTCGACGCATGGCCCGCGGCGTCGCTGCCGCACGCCGCGTCATCGTGCTACGACGACCTGTTCGAACCGCTGCTCGGGCCGCAGGCCGCGCCGCCGGGCTTCGACCTCGCGTGGCCTGCCGTCAGCGAGCAGATCGTCGCGCACACCCCGTTTTGCGACCTGCGGCGCTTCGCGCACGCCGATGCGCACCGCACGGTGCTGCTGTGCGCGCCGCTCGTCGGGCACGCGGCCGTGATGATGCGCGAAACCGCCGAAACGCTGCTCGCCGATGGCGACGTCTGCGTGACCGACTGGCGCAATGCGCGCGACGTGCCGCTCGCGGCAGGCCGTTTCGGGCTCGACGAATACGTCGCGATGCTCGACGGCTTCGTCAGCACCCTCCAGCACGACGATCGGCCGCTACACGTCGTCGCCGTATGCCAGGCGACCGTACCGGCACTCGGCGCACTCGCGCTGCGCGCCGCGCGCGGCCTTGCGCCGCCCGCGAGTATCACGCTGATCGGCGGTCCGATCGATGCCCGCCTGAATCCGAGCGCGCTCGGCGCCGCGGCCGCCGCCCATTCGCTCGACTGGTGCCGGCGCCACCTGATCGACATCGTGCCGCCCGGCTTCGCGGGGCACGGCCGCCACGTGTTTCCGACCTATCTGCAACAGGGCGAGATCGCGCTCCTGTATCCGCAACGCTTCCTGACGCTGATCGAGACCTACGCGCTGGCGGCTTCCCGCTTCGACATGACCGGGCTTGCCGACGCGCGGCGTGCGCTGCGCGAATACACGGCGCTGCTCGACATGCCGGCCGACTATTTTCTCGACACGGTCGACGTCGTGTTCCAGCGCATGTTGCTCGCGACCGGTGCGTGGCGCGTGCACGGCCGGCGCGTCGACCCGGCGGCGCTGCGCGACGTCGCGCTGCTGACCGTCGAAGGCGCCCGCGACGCGGTTACCGGCGCCGGCCAGACGCATGCGGCGCTCGAGCTGTGCAGCGACCTGTCGACCGACGAGCGCCATCGCGTCGACATCGACGATTGCGATCACTACGGGTTGTTTACGGGGCCGCGCTGGCACGGCAACGTCCATCCGGCGCTGCAGCGCGTGTTCGCGGCGGCGGAAGCCGCCCGACCGAGCCCACGCCGGACCGGGCGAAACTGATGGCGCGTCAGGGACGGGCCGCGTCGAGCAGCGCGCGCACCTCGTCGTCGCTCGTCTGCTCGAAGCGCGCGTAGAACTGGCTGATCCCGAAGAACCGCAGCGGCTGCGACACCGTGACGAACGCGTCGGCCAGCCCGTCGAACACATGCGCCGCGCCCGCCGGCGCG
>FTHQ01000142.1_pt1 | contig 56225 bp, 51 predicted proteins | sample 1641001 | NCBI WGS metagenome assembly FTHQ01 (sample SAMEA3914872, study PRJEB12502) | metagenome | biome: forest; material: soil | place: Canada | collected 2011-07-03 | depth 0.3 m | reverse complement strand
GCCGGCTCGTGCCGTCGCTCGGCCACGCGTTGATCCAGCAATGTCGATCCAGCACCCGTTGTCCGTCTACCAGCAATTACTGACCGAGGTGCGCGCATGAACTTGCAGCAGGAACGCATCGACGGGCACTGCCAGAGTTTGAAGCTCGAGGGGCTCATGCACCGATACGTCGCTCTGGCCAGCGACGCGGCGGCCAAACAATGGAGTTTCCTCGATTTCCTCGAGAACGCGCTCGCGCACGAACGAGAGACGCGGCAAGTTCGTTCGCGGCAAACACTGGTGCGCATGGCGGGGTTCCCCGCTCTCAAGACACTGGATGACTACGACTACAGCTTCGCCGTCGGGGCCCCGCGCAAGACGATCGACGAGCTCGCCACCCTGCGCTTCATCGAACGGGGCGAGAACGCCGTGTTGCTTGGCCCGTCAGGCGTGGGCAAGACGCATCTCGCGATAGCGATCGGATACGCTGCAACGCAGGCCGGCATCAAGACGAAGTTCATTACGGCGGCGGATCTAATGTTGCAGCTCGAGGCCGCACGCCGACAGGAGCGATACGACGCCGTACTTCGACACAACATTCTCGGCCCGAGGTTGCTCATCGTCGACGAGATTGGCTATCTGCCACTCTCGGGAGATCAGGCCAGCCACTTCTTCCAGATCGTCGCCAAACGCTACGAGCGCGGTTCAATGATCCTGACCAGCAACCTGCCGTTTGCGCAGTGGGACGAGACCTTCGGTGGCAACACCACACTGACTGCAGCGATGCTCGACCGCATCCTGCACCATGCCCACATCATCCAGATCAAAGGAGACAGCTACAGACTGAGACAGCAACGTCAAGCCGGTCACGTCTCGTCATCGAAGAAGTAACGACTGGCTCAGTTTTACTTTGCGCGATCAGGCGCGAAGTGGCTCAGATTTCAAATGCGTTTGACACCGCAGCTTCCACGCGCATGTTCTTGCGCTGCCGGTGACCACGGAAATCGCGCGGGTGCGCGGACTGTATGGATATCAGTTGCCAAAATGGCGCACGGAAATCGGCGTGCACATCGGCGCCGACGTAAAAGCCAGCATCGCCGGTCCCGGCGGCAAGCCGGACCTGACCTTGCGTGCGCCGCTTCCCGAGTTGCGCAATGTTCCGTCGCAGTCGCATATGGCGACGGCAACCATGATCAACCGGATCGACGGCGAGTGGCACCAGACACTGGTGCAGACCAACATGCTGTCGTTCGTGCAGCGACTCTTTCCGCGCGACGTCGAACTGTCGCGGCACGGCGGGCCGTTGAGTCAGCTGCTTGACGGACTCGGAGCGTCCACCGTGCTTCGTATGGACGTCGTCAAGGACGCGCAACTGGTCCTGAACATGCCCACCCGTCTGGGCACTTTCGCACCCAAGACATGAAGATAGGGGATCTGGCGGAGCGTACTGGCCTGACGCCGTCGCGCATCCGCTTCTATGAACGCATCGGCCTGTTGACGGCCGTCGAGCGGCAACCCAACGGCTATCGGATCTATTCGCCGGACGCTGTGGTCGTGCTCGGTCTGGTCACGGCAGCACAAAAGGCCGGCTTCAGCCTGGACGAGATCCGCATGTTGTTGCCGCCCGACCTCGTGCAGTGGCAGCGCGGTGCGCTGCTCGAGGCGCTCCGTCATAAGGTGCGGGATATCGAGACCATGCAGGTGAAGCTGGCGCAGAACAAGGTGCATCTCGTGTCGTTGATGGCCGAGATCGAGGCCAAGCCCGACGAGATCGATTGCAGCGCCAATGCAACGCGCCTGTTGTCGCAGATGCAGTCGAGGGAACTGGACGGTGCGGCCCGAACGAAGGGCGCCGGCAAGGCCGGACGCCGCCGACCGTCCGGAAAAGGCTAGGCGAGGATGTCCGCTGGCGTCCCGGGCTGCCTGCCGTTACAGGAGAGCCGCGACCTGCTCGGCCGTTGCTTTTGCCGATTGGGGATTCTGCCCTGTTACCAAGCGGCCATCTGTAACGACTTTCGACGTGAACGGCAGCAACGCTTTTTCGTAAAGTGCGCCGCGCCTCACCATCTCTTCCTCGGCGTTGTAGGGCACTTTCTTCGCGACGCCCGCAAGCACCTCCTCCACCCACGAGTAGCCGGTGAGGCGGCGGCCGGCGACGAGCAGTGTGCCGTTGGCGAGTCTCGTATTCAGCAAGCCGCAGTAGCCATGGCATACGGACGACACGATACCGCCGCGCTCGTAGATGTCTCGCGTGAGCCGTTGAAGTCCGGCATCGTCGGGAAAGTCCCACATGACGGCGTGCCCGCCCGTGAAATAGATCGCATCGAAATCCGCCGGATCGATCTGATCGGGGCTTGCCGTCGTCGCCAAAAGCTTCTGGCGGTCCTTGTCGTTCAGCCACTCCTTTACCGAGGCATCGGCGAGCGGCCATTTCAGCGAGCGAGGTTCCAGCGGGGACTCGCCACCCCTGGGGCTGACGAGGCGCTGGTCGTACCCGTGTTCGGCGAAGACGTGCCACGCATGGGTCAGTTCCGACAACCACAGGCCGGTCGGCTCGGATTGATCCGCGTAGTTGGCGACATTGCTGACAACGTGAAGTATGCGTTTGGTCATGGTGAGTCTCCCTTCATCGGTCACAGGCGATAGCCGCGAACATGTCGCCCTTTGCCTGATGCCACAAGCGTGACCATGGGCTCGTAGCGCATGCCATGGCAAACCATAACCTTCAAGTTAAGTCTATGGTCAAGCTTTTTTGCGTTCCTTCGGCTGAGCAGTGCTTCGCGCTGACCACATCATTCGGCGGTATCGATGCAAGCACGTGACTCTCATGTGCACGTTATCGGTCGAGGGCGAGCTGAGGAGTCCAGGGAGCTTCGTTCCCGACGTCACGCCAGGTCGTTCATCATGAACGCACCGATGAAGGCGATCATGCGTAGGCGCCGACGCGGAAGTGCGATTCAGATAGCGTCGGTGCAAACTGCAATGCGGTCGATGGACGGGCACTGGACGGCAACAGTCGCCTTCCGGAGTACGCGGTGCCCGCCTGGGTCTGCCGTTATCAGGAGCCGCAGTCTGCTCGGCTGGCGTCCTTGTGGATTGCGTATTCTGGCCGGTCACCGTGCGACCAGCCAAAAGTTATTTGCGTCCGGGCGCTTGACATTAAAGTTTGGTTTGACCTTAAGGTGCGGGTAGTAGGCTGGGCCATTGTGATACGAGGCAAGGAAGCGATACATGGATCTTGACGTCAACCACCAACGGGTCAACGTCGACTGCGACCCGGCTACCCCGTTGCTGTGGGTGCTGCGTGACCACCTGAACCTGACGGGCACGAAATTCGGCTGCGGCGTCGCTGCCTGCGGCGCGTGTACCGTGCATCTGGATGGTACGGCGGTACGATCTTGTGTCCTGCCCGTGGCAGCGGTCGCCGGCAAGCGTATCACCACGATCGAAGGGTTGGCGGAATCGCCGGAGAAACGCCATGCGTTACAGCAGGCGTGGGTCGACGAACAGGTACCTCAGTGCGGCTATTGCCAGTCCGGCATGCTGATGGCGGCGGCAGATCTGTTGACGAGACAGCCCGATCCGACTGACGCCGATATCGACACGGCGATCACCAACCTGTGCCGTTGCGGGACCTATCCGCGCGTGCGCATAGCGATCAAGCGTGCGGCGAAAGTGCTGCGGGACGGCCACGCATGAGCGCCGACACCAGGATTGCACGCCCTGGGCGGCGCCGATTTCTGCTGGGGGGCGGTTGGCCTTGGCGGTGCGCTGGTGGTGGGCTGGGGCGTGATGCCTCCACGCAGCCGGCTCGGTGATCCCGCGGTGTTTCCCGAAACGTCCGGTCAGATTGCCCTGAATGGCTGGATCAAGATCACCTCGGAAGGCAATGCGATCCTGGCCATGCCGCGTGTCGAGATGGGGCAGGGAATCCACACTGGGCTGTCGATGTTGGCCGCGGAGGAACTCGATATTCCGCTGACGCGGGCGAGCATCGAGTCATCGCCGATCGAACGCATCTACGGTAATGTCGTCGCAATGGGCGACAGCTCGCTGCCGCTGCATCCGGACGACGCGGACAAGCTCTGGGCGCGCGCACTGCATTGGATCATGGCCAAGAGCGCGCGCGAAATCGGTCTCATCATCACCGGCGGCAGCAGCAGCATGGCCGACGGGTGGCAACCCGTGCGCGAGGCCGCCGCAACCGCGCGCGCCACGCTGGTGGAGGCAGCCGCGCGCGAATGGGGCGTGCAGTCGACGCTGGTGACGGTGCGGGAAGGGCAACTCATCGGGCCGGGCGGAAAGCAGATGCCTTTCAGCGCGGTCGCGCAGAAGGCACGCGAGATTGCTCCGCCGTCCAATGTCACGCTCAAGCCCGCTTCGCAATATCAACTGGTGGGCAAGCCTGCGCCGCGCAACGACATCGCCGCCAAGACGGATGGCAGCGCCCGCTTCGCCATCGACGTGAGGCCGTCCGGCATGCTGTATGCCGCTGTCGTTATGTGCCCGATATTCGGCGGCAAGCTCAAGACCTTCAACGCGAAAGCGGCCCTTGTGATGCCCGGCGTGCGGTATGTCGTGCCGTTCGACGGCTCGACGGGCGGCGCTCCGGGCGTCGCCGTGGTGGCAGACCATTACTGGCAGGCACGCCAAGCCCTTGGGGCACTCGAACCCGAGTGGGACAATGGCCCACATGCCACCCTGGATTCGGCTGACATCCATCAACAACTCGTCGGCGCGCTGAACAGCGACAAGGGGAGCTTCACCTACCGTTCGACGGGTGATGGGCTGAAGGCCTTTGAGAATGCACAGGGTGCGACCATTGTCGAGGCCGAATACAGTGCGCCGTATCTTGCGCATGCCACGATGGAGCCCATCAACTGCACGGCGCAGGTGACCAAGAATCGAGTGCAGCTTTGGGCACCCACGCAGGTCGCCACGCTGGCCCAACTGGTCGCAGCCCGCGCGGCAGGCGTGAGCCGCGACCAGGTACACATCGAAATCCCGCTCATCGGAGGCGGCTTCGGGCGACGGTTGGAGTCGGACTTTGTCGGGCAGGCGGTGACGATCGCCGCCAGGACGGCAGGCCGCCCGGTGCAGGTGATCTGGTCGCGCGAAGATGACATCAAGCACGACTTCTACCGCCCCCAGGCCATCGCACGGCTGAAGGCTCGCGTCGAGAACGGCAGGGTGACGGCCATCGCCTCGCGCAGTGCGGGCCAGTCGATCCTGGCAGGCGAGTTGGAGCGCCTGTTCGGTGCGCCGTCGCTCGACATTGACCGCTATACGGCCGAAGGTTTGTTCGACCAACCGTATGAGATCGAGCACGAACACATTGCGCATCTGGTGGTCGACTTACCGGTACCCATCGGGTTCTGGCGCAGCGTCGGCCACTCGTACACGGGGTTCTTCCTCGAAAGTTTCCTGAACGATGTGGCTGCCGCCGCCAAGCTCGATCCGCTGGCGATGCGGCGAGACTTGCTCAAAGCGCATCCGCGTGAGCGGAAGGTGCTCGACATCGCGGCGCAGACGGCAGGCTGGGGCCAGCCGCTCGCGCCCGCCGCCGATGGCGCACCGCGTGCGCGCGGGCTGGCGCTGCACAACGCATTCGGCTCCGTGGTGGCACAGGTGGTGGAGGTGTCGCTCAAGGATGGCAAGCCACGTGTGCATCGCGTCGTCTGCGTGGCGGACTGTGGAACGGTGGTCAACCCCGGCATCGTCGCGCAGCAGATGGAAGGCGGGATCATCTTCGGGCTGAGCGCTGCGTTGTACGGCCAGATTCAGATCAAGGACGGACGGGTCATTCAATCCAACTTCCCCGACTATCCGGTCTTGAAGATGGCGGAGGCGCCAGCGATCGAAATCCACGTCGTGCCGAGCACGGCCGAACCGACCGGGGTCGGTGAAATTGCCGTGCCTCCGGTCGCGCCAGCCGTGGCGCACGCCGTCGCGCAACTCACCGGCAAGTCGGTGCGGCAGTTGCCGATGGTGTAGGTCAGAAATTCGCGAGGCAAGGCACTGTGGAGGTTTTGGGCAAGCTCGAAGAACGTCGAGCTTGCCGAAGCAGTCTGCTAACCACGGGTGTCTGAGTGAGTTTTCAACGTGGTTCGCCGCTGATTGAAGGCCTAGGACGCTACACACGAAGCTCGCGGCATTAACGGACCCACGGTGAATCGCAACTGCGTTACGTCGGGCTGTCGAGAGCAAAGCAACTGTTGCACCTTATCGGTGATGAAGATGTCGCGTCTTTCTTCACACCTGCCACGACCTGGTCTCCTAGGTTGCAGCGCCCATGCTGGCGTGCCGGCATGCTCTCCTGGTCTCGATGACAACGTCATGCCGGAATTTTCCACTTCCAAACGGGACAGTCTTGTGGACCCAGGCTAGGGTCGGTTTCAACTTGAACGAAAAAATTCCAAGTTGGACGCATCTCGACAGTCGGGTCGGACTGATAGACCGTCGGTCCCACGCTTGCTCTCGTGAAATTGTCATGCTAGTTTTTCATGAAATTTCTCGGCGTAATTTTCACGGGAGTCCGCATGTTCGTGCAGTCCGACCGTCACGTCGCAAGCTACTACGCCGGCACCTACCCGGCGCCGATCCCGCATCGGCCGGTGCTGGACGAACGCGTCGACGCCGACGTGCTGGTCGTTGGCGCGGGTTTCAGCGGGTTGCATACGGCGCTGCGGCTCGCGCTTGCCGGCAAGCGCGTCGTCATGCTGGAAGCGAGCCGCGTCGCGTGGGCCGCATCGGGCCGCAACGGCGGACAGGCGCTGCTCGGCTGGTCGTGCGACATGCAGCCCCTCGAGGATGCGCTCGGCCGCGACGGCGCGCGGCTGCTGTGGAACAGCATGCGCTGGGCGGCGGCCGAGGTGCGCGAACTGCCGGCGCGGCACGGGTTCGACATCGACTACCGGCCCGGCAGCCTGTGGGCCGCGGTGCGGCCGCGGCGCGTCGCGATGCTGGCGCAGGCGCGCGACGAGGCGGCCGAGCGCTGGGGCTACGATCGGTTGCGCGTGATCGGGCGCGACGAGATGCCTGAATGGATCGGCGGCACGCGCTATCTGGCCGCGCTTCACGATCCGGAGGCCGGCCACCTGAACCCGCTGAAGCTCGCGCTCGGCCTCGCGCAGACGATCGAGCGCGCGGGCGGCCGCATCTTCGAACAGAGTCGCGTGCTCGACTGCCGCGAGACGGCCGGCGGCCACGTCGCCCGCACGACGCGTGGCGAAGTGCGGGCGGACGTGCTGGTGCTCGCCTGCAATGCGTACGTCGACCGGCTCGACCGCGATCTCGCGCGCCGGCTGCTGCCGGTCGGCACGTATCAGGTCGCAACGGCGCCGCTCGCACCCGACGTCGCGCGTGCGCTGCTGCCGCGCAACAGTTGCGTGATCGACAACCAGTTCGTGCCCGACTACTTCCGCCTGAGCCCCGACAACCGGCTGCTGTTCGGCGGCGGCTGCACGTATCTCGGCGGCATCCCGGCCGATATCGCGGCGGCGACGCGCCCGCACCTCGAACGCGTGTTTCCGCACCTGGCCGGCGTGCCGCTCGACTACGCGTGGGGCGGTCACATCGACATCAGCATGCGCCGCACGCCGGACATCGGCCGCCACGGGCAGCGCTTCTGGCTGCAGGGTTTTTCGGGGCACGGCGTGCTGCCGACGCTCGCCGGCGCGCGCGCGGTGGCCGACGCCGTGCTCGGCGACACCCGTCTGCTCGCGCAGTACCAGCGCATCCGCAACCCGCGCTTTCCCGGCGGCGGCCGGCTGGCCGCGCCGCTCGAGGCGATCGGCAAGGCCTGGTACCGTTTGCGCGATACCGTTTGATTGCACCGGAATCCATCATGAACGAACAGGAAGAGATAGAAAGTCTGGCGATCCTGATCCGCGACCTGCGCAAGCATCGCAAGGTCACGCTGAACGATCTCGCCGAACGGATCGGCCGCTCGGTCGGCTTTCTGTCGCAGGTCGAGCGCGGGCTGTCGCGTCCGACGGTCGCGGATCTCACCGCGATCGGCGAGGCGCTCGGCGTGCCGACCACCTATTTCTACAGCCTGAGCAAGCCGCGCAGCGTGCCGTGGGTCACGCGGCCCGACGAACGCCGCACCGTGTATTACGCGGCCGGCATTACCGACATCCTCGTGTCGCCGAACATGCGGTCGCGTTTCTCGATCCTCGAAAGCCATCTCGGGCCGGGCGCGAGCAGCGGCGAGCGGCCGGTCGACGACAGCGACGAGCAGGGCGGCTTCGTGCTCGAAGGAGAACTGACGATCTGGATCGACGGCGACGACACGCCGGTCACGCTCGGCCCGAACGATGCGTTCCAGCTGCCCGCGCACAAGCGCTTCCGCTACGCGAACCTGACCGACGCGCCGACGCGCGTGATCTGGGTATTCACCTGAGTAGTCAGCGGGGCGGGCGGTGTTGGAGGCGGCCCCGCCGCGCAGCCTGTTTGCAGTACTGATCGAGATGCGGCATGTGTTGCCCCGTGCGTCGCATGAATCCGGATCGCCGCGCCGCGGCACCGCCATACAAGACATGGAAAGGATGAGACATGGCTGACGTCGTTCCCGCGCTGGTCAGTGAAGTCCGCGCATTCCGGCAGGCGCACCCCGAGATCCGTTATGTCGACCTGATCTGCCTCGACCTGCCCGGGCACTTCTACGGCAAGCGCTATCCGATCGATGCGCTCGAGAAAGTCGCATCGGGCTCGCTGCTGAAGCTGCCGCAGAACTGCGTGCTGCTCGGCACGCAGGGCGGCCTCTACAAGATCGGCGACTACTGCTTCAACGACGGCGATCCCGATGCGCCGCGCCGCCTGATCCCCGGCACGCTGAAGCCCGTGCGCTGGGAGCGGCAACCGCTCGCGCAGATGCTGATCAGTTCCGATGGCACCGATTCCCCGATCGAATTCGAGCCGCGCGAGGTGCTCGCACGCGTGCTGCGGCGCTTCGCGGCGCGCGGCATCCGGCCGGTCGTCGCATTCGAGCTCGAGTTCTACCTGTTCGCCGCGCAGCTCGCGGACGGGATGCCGCAGTATCCGCGCGACCGCCTGAGCGACGACCGCGACGATCAGCCGAACATGCATATCGAGCGCCTGTCGCGTTTCTCCGACGTGCTGCACGAGATGGTCGAAGCCGCGTGCGAGCAGGGCGTCGATGCGACGGTGATCACCGCGGAGCTCGGGCCCGGCCAGTTCGAGATCAATTTCGGGCATACCGACGACGCGCTGCGCGCGGCCGACTGGTCGGCGCTGTTCTGTCGCAGCACGCGCGGTGTCGCGTTGCGGCATGGCTATCGCGCGAGCTTCATGGGCAAGCCGTATTTGCATGCGCCGGGCAGCGGCATGCACGTGCACGTGAGCCTGTATGACGACGCGGGGCGCAACCTGCTTGCGGCGGACGGGCAGCGGCCGTTGCGTCACGCGGTGGCCGGCTGCCTCGCGCTGCTGCCGCATTGCATGCCCGTGTTCGCGCCGAATCACAATGCGTTCCGCCGCTACGGGTCGATGGTCAACGCGGCGAGCCGCGCGAGCTGGGGTTTCGAGGATCGCGACGCGTGCATCCGCATTCCCGAGTCGGACGCCCGCAACCTGCGGATCGAGCACCGGCTCGCGAGTGCGGATGCGAACCCGTACCTGGTGCTCGCGGCGATCCTCAGCGGGATGGAGCACGGGCTCGATGCGCGCCTCGAACCGATCGCGCCACTCAACGAGGATCGCGGCAGCGGGATCGATTTTCCGAAGGAGATGCTGTCGTCGGTCGCCGCGATGCAGGATCATCCGGCCGTGCGCGACGGGCTCGGCAGCGAGTTCGTGATGGTGTATTGCGAGAACAAGCGGCAGGAGGAATTGGATTTCCGCAATGAGATCGGCGCGCGGGAGTATCGCTGGTTTCTGTGAGCCGATGCCGCCGTCCGCACGGCTTATCGTCCGCGCGCCTGTTCCATCGGCAGGTGCGCGCCCCACGCGTTCGTCAGCGCTTCGATTTCGGCGACCGGATCGATCCGTTGTCGAGCGCTGTCGCTTACGTCGTCGCTGAATAACAGGTGCGCGAATTCACGCGCACGCTCGGTGATCGCGGCGGTTTTCCCGCTGCGCCGCAGCGTGAACGCCGCAAGCGCCGCATCGAGATCGCCGCCGTTGGCTGAATCGTATTCGTCGAGGCACCGGGCAAGATGCCACGCATCTTCGAGCGCCTGGCAGGCGCCTTGTCCGGAGGTCGGGAGCGGCGCGTGCGCGGCGTCACCGATCAGCAGTACGTTGCCGCGGTGCCATGCGTCGACCGGATCCAGATCGTGCACGCGGATCTTCGTGAGCGTGTCCGCTGGCGTCGCACGTATCACGTCCGTGACGGGCGCCGGCCACGGCGCGAAGCGCCGTTCCAGCATCCCGCGCGGATCGTCTTCCGCCGTATCGCACCTGTCGGCTTCCGGCCATGCCGCCGCCCAGTACACGCGATGCCGGTCCAGCGCGACGATGCCGAAGCGTTCGCGCGTGCCCCAGTAATCGAATATCGACACTTCGTCGACCAGCGGCGCATTGCTTTGCGCGACGCCGATCCAGTTGACGAAGCCCTGATAGACGGGGGTGTTGTCGCCGACCACATGACGTCGCGCGACGGAGTTCATGCGGCCGTCCGCGCCGATCACGAGATCGGGGGCGATCGTCGTGCCGTTGTCGAAGCGAACGACGGCGCGACCGTCCGCGCCGGTATCGATGGCCGTTGCGCCGTGGCCGAAGTGGACCTCGATGCCGCGCGCGGCGAGGTGCCGGGTCAGCACGGCCTGCAGGTCGCGCCGCAGGATCGACACCGTCGGGAAGCCCATGCGGCGGTCGAGCGCGCCGATCTCGGTGGCCTTGAGCAGGGTGCCGTGCCGGTCGATGCGCCGCATCGCATGCAGGCGGCCGCCGGCCTCGACGATGTCCGGCAGCAGGCCGAGCTGGGTGAGGACGAAGCCGGCATTCGGCCACAGCACCACGCCTGCGCCCATCGTCGATTCCGTCGGCCTGCGTTCGTACAGCCGGATCTCGTGGCCGCGCCCGGCGAGCGCGAGTGCGGTGCTCATGCCGGCCACGCCGGCGCCCAGGATTGCAATGTTCATGACGCTCCTTGCCTGTGTCGTGCGAACGCTCGCTGGCCGCGGGTGCGTGCCCGGGCGTCGCATTGACGGGATGAGCATCGTAAATTATGGTCTCTGGCGGGATAAGCCATCGAAATCGGCAGGCTTTGATACCTAAAACGGGATAATGATGCGTAGCAAGCTGGATCTGAATGCGGTGCGTGTGTTCGTGACGGTCGTCGATGAAGGCAGCTTTGCCGGCGCCGCACGCATGCTCGCGCTGCCGGGTTCCAACGTGAGCCGTCATGTGGCGCAACTGGAGTCGCGGCTCGGCGTACGTTTGCTCGAGCGCAGCACGCGCCACCTGCGGATGACCGAGGCCGGGCGGTTGCTGCACGAGCGTGCGCGGCCGATGCTCGACGCGCTGACGCAGGCCGAATGCGAGCTGACGTCGCAGCAAACGGAATTGCGCGGCGTGCTGAAGCTTTGCGTCCCGGGCGAAATCGGGCCGCGCATGCTGGGGCCGATCGTCGCGGAATTCGCGAGCCGCCATCCGCGTGTCGAGATCGACTGCGATACCAGCCTCGCGGGCATGTCGACGCTGCGCGACGATATCGACCTGTCGATCATCGTCAATCGCGGCAAGCTGGACGACAGTGCGTTCGTCGTCAGGCCGCTCGCGAGTTTGCCGAGCGTCGTCGTGGCCGCGCCGTCACTGGTCGCGCGGGTCGGGATGCCCGGCCTGACGGAGCAGCTCCGGCAGTTGCCGTGCATCACGACGTTGAGCACGCTGAAAGGGCAGCCGTGGCAGTTCGCCGATCGCGACGGACGGATTCACAAGATTCCGGTGGCGAGCCGGTATCGCGTCAATAGCGGCGAGATGGCGGGCCTCGCGGCGGTGAACGGGATCGGCTTCGCGATTCTGGTCGAACGCGCGTGCGCGGTGGAGCTTGCCGAAGGGCGGCTGGTGCGCGTGCCGCTGGAGATGGCGCCGGCGCCGCTGCAGCTGCATGCCGCTTACGCGAGCCGGAATTCGGTCAACGCGAAGATTCGCGCGCTGCTGCAGCTGATGCAGGAACGATTGGCGACGGAGGAGGCGCTGCCGTCATCGCGACCGCTTCGGTAGGGCGCGCCAGTAGCGCACTTCCTCGATCGGCGTACCGTCGATCTCGAAGGTCTTGATGTCGTCTTCGGCGACGAAACCTTCGCGTTCGTAGAATGCTCTTGCCCGACGGTTTTTGACCAGCACCCACAGCGACACCCATGCATGACCCGCGTCGTGCAGCGCCCGGCATGCATGGTCGACCAGCCGCGCACAGATCCCTTGCCCGCAATGCGCAGGATGCAGATAGATCGCTTCGATTTCGCCCCACGCCCGGTCCTTGTCGGCGTCGCGCGTCGGGCCGTACGCGATCCAGCCGGTCGGTGCGTGGTTCGCGAACGCGAGCGCGACGCATGGCCGGCCCGCGTCGAGTACCGCGCGCCATGCGGCCGTGCGCTTTTCGACCGACAGGCCGGCGAGGAACGGGGCCGGCATGATGTCCGTGTAGGTCGCTTGCCACGACGCGACGTGGATGCCGGCGATGGCCGGTGCATCGGCGGCGGTGGCCGCGCGGATGTCGATCGTCGTCGTATTCGATGCCATGCGCCCTCCGTGTGGCCGGTTGCCGGTTGCCGGTTGCCGCGCTGCCGCCTGCCGGATTCACGTCGCCGGATCCAGGCTGGCGTCGATGGCGAAACGGTAGTGGATGTCCACGTGTGATGCGTTGCCCGGTGCGTCGGTTTTCTTCAGCACGAACTCGAACGCGGGTTCGAACCAGCCGTCGCGTGCGATTTCTCCGCCGAGGATCTCGACGTCGTACCAGCCGTTGTCGATTTCAATGACGGGCCTGCCTGGTTCGCGATAGCGCGCAAGCAGCGCATTCACCGTGTCGTCGGTGAAACGTTCGAGAATGCGCCACGTGTAGAGCATCACCGCACGATGCGCGACGCGCAATACGTACCCGCCGCGTCGATGCTGCAGGCGGCTGCCTGTCTTCAACAGTTCGGGCGTGCCGTCGTCCAGCGTGAAGATGACCGTATATGGATGATTCTCGATGCCGGCCAGCGGAATGACGATGCCTTCGAGCACCGCCTGGTCGCCGCTGTCGCCGGTCGTGAACGCCGATGCGACGTCGTCCGGCAGCCCGTGTTCGTCCTTGTAGCGTTTCAGCAGCAGAAGATCGCCGACGAGAAAGTAGTCGATCAGATCGTTGAGGACTTCGGCGAATTGATGCCGCATCGTCGTTCCTTTCGAGCAGCGTGCCGTGCCGCGACGTGCTTCGCGGCACGGCACGCGTGGCGACCTTATTCGCCGAGCTTCGACGTCACGCAGCCGGTGCTCGAGCATTCGCGCTCACGCTCGCGCAGGAACGACAGTCGCGATTGCGTCATGTCGTTCGCGCACTGGATGTCGACGAGGTAGCTGCTGCCGCGCGTTTCGCTGCACTGCGCATCGCGTTGCTTCAGCCACGCGAGCTGGCCGGCCTTCAGCGTCGCCTGCTGGTCGCCGCTCAGTTGCTTGCGCAACCGGCCGTATTCGTCGTTGAGATCGCGGTCGGACTGCGAGAACTGCGTGCTCGTGCAATAGACCTGGTCGAACGCGCTGCGCGGCTTTCCGCAGCCGGCCGCGTGCGCGGCGAACGGAACGGCGAGCGCGAGCAACGCGCAGGCTGCGAGCAGATTCTTTTTCTTCATGGTGATGCTCCTGACTGGGTGAAAACCGTTGAACGCGACGGGCGAGACCGTCGTTATTGCGGCGTCGTGCACGCGTCGATGCCGCCCGCGATCGCGGCGGACAGGCGCTGGATCGTCTCGCGGCGCGCGAGCCGCGCTTCTTCGTCCGGATTGACGATCACGCCGGCTTCGACGAGCACGGCCGGAATCGGCGCGGTGCGCAGCACGACGAGATCGTCGAAGCGGTGGATGCCGAGTTGCGGGTCGATCAGCGGACGATTCTCGCCGCGGATCGGCTGCGCGTGATACAGCGACGGCCGTTCGCCGGCCGCGACCAGCCGCTCGGCGATCGCCTTCGCACAACGCAGGCTCTCCGCATAGTGCGGATTGCGCTCCGACACGAACACCGAGAAGCCGCGGAATTCGCGCTGCCGGCCCGCGTCGATGAACTGCTGCTGCATCGAGTCGTGATGGATCGACACGAACAGGTTCGCGTCGGGCGCCTGCGTCGAGCGCTGATTGAGCGCGATCTCGCGACCGTCCGCCGACGTGCGCAGCACGCGGTCGCCGTGCGCGGCGAGTTTGTCGGCGACGGCGCCGGACAGGTCGAGGTTGTACAGATATTCGACGCGGCCGCTGGCGCCGGTGGAGCCCGGATGCGCGGGCGTATGGCCGGTGTCGACGACGATGTAGCGGCCGGACGCGGGCTCGGTAACGATCGTGGCGGCGGTGTCGGCCGCGTGCAGCGCCAGCGGCGCGCCGAGCAGCGGGGCGCACGCGAGCATGCGCGCGGCGGCGCGCACGAGCGGGCGAAGGCGTCGGAAGGTTCGGTTCGTCATTGTTGTTGTCGAGAGGGCGGACGGCGCATCGAACGGCGCGCCGCCGTCGGCCTGCTCAATGCAGTCGGAATGTCGCGCGATTATAGCGGGTGGCGGCGACGCCGCAATGACGCGCGACGGTTGTCAGGCGAGCACGCGATGTGCCGCCAGCATGCCCCAGTACGACGCTTCCTCGAACAGCGACAGTCCGGACAGGTCGGCATGCGCGAACACGACGGGGCCGTCGGCATCGCGCAGCGCGAGCAGCCCCGGCCGGCTCAGGAAGCCGACGTCGGGCGTGGCCATCGCATGGCCGCGGACGGTGATCTCGAGCGCGGTCGCATGCTTCCACAGCTCGCGTCCGTACACGGCCTGCAGGTCGATCGCCGCCTGCTCGCGCAATGCGTCCGGCTTCGCCTGCGCGAGCCAGCGGCGCGTATCGTCCGGCGTTTGCGTGCTCAATGCCTGATAGGCGGAGAACACCGAGCGCGTCGGCGGCGACATCCGGATCAACTGGTGCGTCGACACGACGTAGCCGAGCCCGGCGCCGTCGTAGACGACGTTGTCCCACGCGAGCGGCACGCCCGCTTCCTCGGCCGGCATGCCGTCGAGCAGGAAGTTGGACACGAGCCACGGCGCGCGCGGCGGCAAGTCGCGCGCGGGCTCGAAGCCATACGCGGCAAGCAGTTGCGGGAATACGCGCGCCGCGACGAACAGCGGCATCGCACATACGACACGGCGCGCCTTCAGCGTGAACGTCGACAGCGTGCCGTCGTGACCGACGCGTGCGCACAGCACGTCGACGCCGCCCGCGCGTTCGGTCGCGCGCACCGCGAAGCCATCGCGCGACCACGTGTTCGAGCCGGTGCGCGCGGCGATCGACTCGCTCAGCTTCGTCACCATCGTGTGCAGCCCGTCGGGCCAGGTCAGCACCGCGCCGTCGCTCGCATCGCCCGCATGGCCGCCGCGCGACGAGAAATAGTGCAGGCCGGCCCAGGCGGAGACATGCTCGTAGCCGGCGCCGTAATCGTCGCGGCAGCAGTAGTTCAGATACCAGTGCAGCGCCTTCGCGGTGTAACCCTCGTCGTGCAGCCACTGGCGAAACGAGCGCCGGTCGAGTGCGCGCCAGCGCGGGTCGCGCGACGATTCCGCGATCGGGATGCAGAACACCTTGCGGCCGTCGGCGCCGCGTGCGGTGCGCAGCCCGTCCGTGTACGCGAAGAAGCGCGCCTGCTGCGCGAGCGCGTCGGCGTCGAGGCCGGTGGCCGGCACGATGCCGTCCTGCCACTGTCCATCGATGAACAGGCGTTCATCCGGTGCGTGGACGAGTGCACGCTCGTCGTACACGGGGCGCGCGGAGAACGGCGCAGATTCGATCACGCCGAGATCGGCGAGCATGTCGCGCAGATGCGCGGATTCGAGCGACGGCAGCGGCAGGTAGTGCGCGCCCTTCGGATAGCCGAGCACGCCGAAACGCCCGCCGGCCGCGTTGCCGCCGAATTCGGGGCCGGCGAGCACCGTGAAGCGCGTATGGCCCGCGCGCGCGAGCTGCCATGCGCACGACAGCCCGGCCGCGCCGGCGCCGAGAATCGCGACATCCGTGTCGATCGTGCCGGACGGCGCGGGCAGCGCGGCATGGTCGCGCAGCGCATGGCCTTCGCGCATGCCGGGGTAGTCGACGCGCGGCGTCGTCTCGATCCAGCCGGTGCGGCCGCATGCGGCGAGCGACGCGGCCGCCGATGCGACGAGGAACGTGCGGCGATCCATCAGCGCAGCACGTGCTTCCAGTCGTCGTCGAAGCGGCGCACGAGCGGCTGGTCGTTGAGTTCGTTCGGCGACATCGACAGCGCCGGCATGTCGGCCGGGAAGTGGAACATCTCGGTGGCCGTTTGCGTATCGAGCCAGCGCGTCGGCACCGAGTAATGCGTCGGCACCGTGAAGTTGCGGCGCTTGCCGGCGATCACGAAACCCCAGTCGCCGAACGACGGCACGTAGCAGTGGTATGGCCACGTGTTGAGCCCGGCTTCGTGCAGCGTCGCGATGATGGTCCAGTACGCGTGCGGCGCGAAGTACGGCGAGGTCGACTGGATCACCGTGTAGCCGTTCTCCGACAGGTGGCGCGCCAGCAGCCGGAACACCGGCACCGAGTACAGGCGGCCGAGCCCGAAGTTGGTCGGATCGGGGAAATCGACGACGATCGCGTCGTACACGTCGGCATTCGATTCGAGCCAGCGCACCGCGTCGTCGTTGATCACGTGCACGCGCGGGTCCTTCAGCGCGCCCTGGTTCAGCTTGACGAGCGGCACGGACGTCGAGAACAGCTTCGTCATCGCGGGGTCGAGATCGACGAGCGTGATTTGTTCGAGGTTGCGGTGCTTGAGCAGTTCGCGCACCGCGAGGCCGTCGCCGCCGCCGAGCACGAGCACGCGCTTCGCCCACGGCAGCGCCTCGATCGTCGGGTGGATCAGCGCTTCGTGATAGCGGTGCTCGTCGCGCGACGAGAATTGCAGGTTGCCGTTCAGGTACAGCCGCATGTCGTCGTGCCATTGCGTGAGCACGATGCGCTGGTACGGCGTCGTTTCCGAATAGATCGTCTCGTCGCCGTACACGCCGTGCTCGGCCCAATGCGTGATGCGGTCCGACAGCGCGAATCCGGCGACCAGCAGCCCGATCACGAGCGATGCGCGCATCAGCTTGCCGCGCACGTTGCGGATCTCGTCGCGGAACAGGTGCGTGGTCCACAGTGCGACGAGTGCGTTCAGGAGCCCGAACAGGAAGCTCGTGCGCAGCAGGCCGAGACGCGGCGCGAGCACGAGCGGGAAGATCAGCGACACGGCCAGCGAGCCGAGATAGTCGAAGGTCAGCACCTCGCTGACGGTATGGCGGAACGCCTGGCGCCGCTGCTGGAACGCGCGCATCACGAGCGGAATCTCCATCCCGATCAGCAGGCCCAGCGCGAGCACCAGTGCGTAAAGCGCCGCACGAAACGGCGCGGCGAGCCAGGCGAACACGACGAACAGCAGCGCGGCCGACACGCCGCCGAGCAGGCCGACGAGCAGCTCGATGTCGACGAAGCGGTCGAGCACGTCGTCGTCCTCGACGAACTTCGCGAGCCACGAGCCGATCCCCATCGCGAACAGGTAGCAGCCGATCACCGACGAGAACTGCAGGATCGAGTCGCCGAGCAGGTAGCTCGACAGCGCGCTGCTGATCAGTTCGTAGCCGAGCCCGCAGGACGCGAGCACGAGAATCGACAGGACGAGCGCGCGCTTATGCAGCATCGCGCATCCGTTGTGCAGTGTTCGGCAATGTGGATATACTGGCGCGGATTTTCGTCTGGCGGCCCCGTGCGGGCCGGCCGGCGACGGGGCGGCGAACCGAGCACAAAATCCGAGGAAAAGAATGAATAGTGCCTATCTTTATGCGGTTCATTTACTGTCGGCGTTCGTGCTGCTTCTCGTGTTCGCGGCAGTGTACCTGAAGGTCACCCCGTTCGACGAACTGGCGCTGATCCGCGACGGCAACGCGGCCGCGACGCTGTCGTTCGGCGGCGCACTGATCGGTTTCTGCCTGACGCTCGCGTCCAGCATCGCGCACAACGCGACGCTCGGCGAAGTCGTGATCTGGGCCATCGGCGCGATGATCGTGCAACTGATCGCCTACGCGGTGCTGACGCGCGTGATGCCCGGCATGAATCATGCGATCGAGGATCGCAACGTCGCGATGGGCGGCCTGATGGGCACCGCGTCGCTCGTCGTCGGCATCATCAATGCCGCCTGCCTGACCTGACGCGCCACGCGTTCCGAGGAGACCGACATGAGTCTGGGTTCATTCATCCGCAAGCAGTTCATCGACGTCCTGCAATGGACGGAAGACACCGACGGCGTGCTGGCCTGGCGCTATCCGATGGAAGACCAGGAAATCCAGTACGGCGGCAAGCTGACCGTGCGCGAAACGCAGGTCGCGATCTTCGTCAACGAAGGCAAGGTCGCCGACGTGTTCCAGCCGGGCCTCTACACGCTGGAAACGCGCACGCTGCCGGTGCTCACGAACCTGAGGAACTGGGACAAATTCTTTCAGTCGCCTTTCAAGTCGGACGTCTACTTTTTCAGCACGCGGCTGCAGCTGGGCCGGCGCTGGGGCACCGCGCAGCCGGTGACGATCCGCGACCGCGAATTCGGCTTCGTGCAGCTGCGCGCGTTCGGCATCTACTCGTATCGGATCGTCGATGCGGCGGCGTTCCATCGCGAGGTCAGCGGCACGCGCGCGGCATACACGGTCGACGATCTCGAGCAGCAACTGCGCAACCTGGTCGTCACCGCGATGAGCACCACGTTCGGCTCGGCCGACGTGCCGTTCGTCGACATGGCCGCGAACCAGTCGCTGCTGTCGCAGCGTGTCGCCGAGGCATTGGTGCCGGTGTTCACGCGCTACGGGCTGGCGCTCGACGCGTTCGCGGTCGAGAGCGTGTCGCTGCCGGCCGAACTGCAGAAGGCGCTCGACCTGCGGATCGGTGCCGGGATGGCCGGCGATCTCGCGCGCGCCACGCAATACCAGACCGCTCAGGCGATTCCGCTCGCCGCGCAAAACCCGGGCGGCATCGCCGGGGTCGGCGCGGGGCTCGCCGCGGGCGCGGCGATCGGGCAGGCGATGGCCGGCCAGATCGCGGGCGCCGCGCAATCGGCACAGGCCGCACCGCCCGCGCCCGCTGCCGCGCCGGTGGCCGCCTCGCCGACCGAGAGCACCGATTATGTGCAGCGGCTCGAGCAATTGAAGGCGCTGTTCGACAAGGGCCTCGTGACCGAAGACGAATATTCGCGCGCGAAGGCCGAGATCCTCGCGAAGCTCACCCGGTAAGCGTCGCGCATGTTCCGTACCTCGTGCCCCCAGTGCGGCGCGCCGGTCGAGTTTCGCTCGGCCGCGGCGGTGATGGCCGTCTGCGCGTTCTGTCGCAGCACGCTGCTCAAGCGCGGCGCCGACGTCGAGCGCATCGGCGAACTGGCCACGGTGCTCGACGATGCGTCGCCGATCCAGATCGGCACGGCCGGCCGCTACGACAAGCGCGCGTTTACGGTGCTCGGGCGCATCCAGATGACCTACGACGCCGGTGCATGGAGCGAGTGGTACGTCGTGTTCGACGACGGCGCGTTCGGCTGGCTGTCGGATGCGTCGGGCCAGTACGCGATCACGGTGCGCGAACCCGACGATGCGTCGGGCCGCGCATGGCCCGCATTCGACACGCTCGAACCGGGCATGCGGATCGACCACGGCGGCCGCGCGTATCTGGTGTCCGACGTGCGCACCGCGCGCTGCACGGGCGGCGACGGCGAGCTGCCGTTTCGCGTCGATGCCGGCTGGGAGGCGCGCGTCGCCGACCTGCGCACGGGCAATGCATTCGCGACCTACGACTATTCCGACGCCGAACCGAACGGCGGCATCCCGGCCGTCTATGTGGGCGAGGCGCTGGAATTCGACGCGCTCGCGTTCACCGGGTTGCGCGACACCGAAAACGATACGCGCGACAAGCGCGGCGCGGAGCTGGTGCCGTTCGCGTGCCCGAGCTGCGGCGCGCCGCTGTCGTATGCACCGAACGTGGCCGACTACGTCGTGTGCGGCAGTTGTCACGCGGGCGTGCGGTGCACGGCGGAGCAGCAGACCGTGTTCGCGGCGCGGCGCAAGCTCGAATCGGTGAAGGGCGCGCTCGAACTCGGCGCGATCGGCACGTTCGACGGCGTGAAGTACACGGTGATCGGCATGATGCGCTGCCGCGTGCCGGGCGACGACGAGACGTGGGACGAGTACCTGTTGCTGAACCCGAAACGCGGCTTCCTGTGGCTCGTGCAGAGCGACGGGCGCTGGGAACGGGTGCAGGTGCTCGACCATTGGCCGACGATCGGCGGCGAATCCGGCAACGTGACCGACGACGGCAAGACCTACCGGCTGCGCGAGGAATACGAATCGGAGGTCGTCTACGTGGTCGGTGCATTCAACTGGCGCGTGCAGGCGGGCGATCGCACGTCGATCATCGACTACGGCTGGCAGAAGGACAAGCTCACGCGCGAGCGCAGTGACGCGGAGATCGTCTGGTCGCGCGCGCGCCCGCTGTCGGCCGGCGCGCTCGCCGAGCGCTTCGGCACGCCCGCGCTCGCGGCGGCCACGCCGGCGGCCGCCGGCGCCACCGAATCGATGGGCCTGTTCGGCCGAAAGGGGCCGCACAGTTTCGCGCCGCTGCCGTTCATGTTCAGCGCGTTGCTCGTGATCTTCAACATGGGCTCGCTGTTCTCGTTCACCGGCCGCTCCGTCTACGTGCTGGTCGGCCTGCTGGTGCTGTGGCTGCCGGAATGGCTGTGGAAACGGTTTGCGCCGGACGGGGGCAACGCGTGATCCGGTACATTCTCTACGGCATCTACGGCCTGATCGTCGTCACGCTGTTCAGTTGTTCTTCGATCGGCGGCAGCGGTTCGGGCGGCGGCGGGTGGGGCAGTTCGTCGGCGCGCAGCGGCTACTCGTCGTACGGGTCGCACAAATGACCGCACGCGACGGGAGCGTGTCGCCGGACGCGACGCTCGGCTCGCACGTGCTGGCCGACCTGGCCGGCATCGATGCGGCGCTGCTGCGCGACGCCGCGCGGCTCGAAGCAATCCTCACCGACGCGGCGCAACGGGCCGGCGCGCGCGTGATCGGCGCGCATTTCCATCATTTCGGCGGCGAGCATGGCGTGACGGGCGTCGTGCTGCTGGCGGAGTCGCACATCACGATCCACACGTGGCCCGAGCATCGCTTCGCGGCCGTCGATGCGTTCATGTGCGGCGCGGCGCGTGCCGCCGACGCGGTCGATGCGATCGCCGCGGCGCTCGGCACGCACGCGCAGGTCCGGCAGCAGGTGGCGCGCGGCGGGATGGCGGCCGCCTGTCGTTTCCCCGGCTTCGGCGAATCTGGCAAATAGCCGATGGCGCAGCCGGCTTACGCCGGTCAGCGCGGCAGTGCTTCGGCTTCGGCCCAGCGCTTGAACGAATCGAGACGCCGGCGGGTCTGCACGAGATAGAACGCGCCGATCAGCGGTTCGAGCAGCCAGCGCAGCCAGGACGGCTGGGCGCGGAAGTGGTACGTGAACTTCACCTCGGTCGATCCGGCCGTGCGCTCGGTGAAGTTCCAGCTGCCGCTGAAGCGTTCGAGCACCTTCGGCCCTTCGACCATTTCGACGGCGGCGACCTGCGGCGGACGGTACGAGATGTAGCGCGACACCATCGTCGCGCCCGACTGGCTGCGGCAGAACGCGTCGACGCCGACGTCGGCGGTCGTGCCGTCGAGCAGATAGGCATCGATGAGGAAGTTGTCCCAGACGAGCCGCCGCCCGTAGTCCTGCGACCACGTGAACAGGCGTCTGCGATCGACGCCGACGGTCCGGCTGACGGAGATCCTCATGAGGGCGGGCGCCGTGGCGCGGATTGGGATGAAATCGAGTGTAACTCGCCAATAACGCGTGTTTCGTCAGACTTCGTCAAGTCGAGCGCAGGCTCGAATCGGCTCGATTGACGTCCCTCGGGAATTCCCCTAGGATTCATCTCAACCCTTCGGGACAGACCCGGAGCGTTTCAATCTCTTGAGGGAGCCTCATGAGTACGCAACAGAACCGGCGCTTCGACGCGCTCGTTTTCATTGGTCGTTTCCAGCCTCCGCATCGTGGTCACCTGAACGTGCTGAAGTCGGCACTGAGCCGGGCCGAGCGCGTGTGCGTGCTGATCGGATCGACCGACAAGCCCCGCACCATCAAGGATCCGTTCTCGTTCGACGAGCGTCGCCAGATGCTGGCTTCGCTGCTCGACGCGTCCGAGCGCGATCGCGTGACGATCGCACCGCTGCAGGATTCGACCTACAACGACGGCGACTGGGTGCGCTGGGTGCAGGATGCGGTGGCCGTCGTGCTCGGCGACGTCGCGCAACGCAAGGTCGGGCTGATCGGCCACGAGAAGGACGCCACCTCGTATTACCTGCGGATGTTCCCGCAATGGGAGCTCGTCGACGTCGACGCGACGGAAGACATTTCCGCCACCGAGATCCGCGACCAGTATTTCGCCGAACGCACCAACAGCTTCGTGCAGTGGGCCGTGCCGGAACCCGTGTTCGGCTGGCTCGAGCGTTTTCGCACGCAGCCGGAATTCGCGCAACTGAAGTCGGAAGCCGAATTCATCGCCGCGTATCGCAAGGCGTGGGCGGCCGCGCCGTATCCCGTCACGTTCGTGACGGTCGACGCGGTGGTCGTGCACTCGGGCCATATCCTGCTCGTGCGCCGCCGCAGCGAACCGGGCCGCGGCCTGTGGGCGCTGCCGGGCGGCTTCGTGAACCAGGACGAGCGGCTCGATGCGGCGTGCATCCGCGAGCTGCGCGAGGAAACCGGCCTCAAGCTGCCGGAACCCGTGCTGCGCGGCTCGATCAAGGATCGCCAGGTGTTCGATCACCCGACGCGTTCGCTGCGTGGCCGCACGATCACGCATGCGTGCCTGTTCAACTTCCCGACCGGCGAGTTGCCGCGCGTGAAGGGCAGCGACGACGCCGACAAGGCGCGCTGGGTCCCGCTCAACGAATTCGCGCAGATGCGCAACGTGATGTTCGAGGATCACTTCGACATCGCGTATCACTTCCTGGGGAAGCTGTGACGCGCTGATTCCCCGCATCGGTCCGCCGCGACAGACGCGGCGGCACTTCAACGGCCTAGAGGAGCTCTAGCCATGCAAAACGATCCCGGCGGCTTTGCCGCGGTTCTCGCCAATCCGATTCTCAACACGGATTCGTACAAGGCTTCCCACTTCCTGCAGTATCCGCCGGACGCATCGGCGATGTTCTCGTACGTCGAATCGCGCGGCGGCCGTTACGACCGCACGCTGTTCTTCGGCCTGCAGATGCTGCTGAAGCAGTACCTGTGCAAGCCGGTGACGCACGCGATGATCGACGACGCGCGCGATTTCTTCACGGTGCACGGCGAGCCGTTCAACGAAGCAGGATGGCGCTATGTCGTCGAGCACTACGACGGTTACCTGCCGGTGAGGATCCGCGCGGTGCCGGAAGGCTCGATCGTGCCGGTGAACAACGTGCTGATGACGGTCGAATGCGACGATCCGCAGGTGTTCTGGCTCGCGTCGTATCTCGAGACGATGCTGTTGCGCATCTGGTATCCGGTGACGGTGGCGACCCGCAGCTGGCACCTGCGGCAGACGATTCGCCGCTTCCTCGAACGGACCGACGACGATCTCGCGCAACTGCCGTTCAAGCTGCACGACTTCGGCGCGCGCGGCGTGTCGAGCGCAGAATCGGCCGCGATCGGCGGCGCCGCGCACCTCGTGAATTTCATGGGCTCGGACACGGTGCTCGGCGTGCTGGCCGCGAACCGCTTCTATCGCGAGCCGATGGCCGCCTACTCGGTGCCGGCGGCCGAGCACAGCACGATCACGTCGTGGGGGCGCGAGGGCGAGGCCGATGCGTACCGCAACATGATCAGGCGCTTCGGTTTGCCGGGTGCGATCGTATCGGTCGTGTCGGACTCCTATGATCTGTTCGCCGCGCTCGATCTGTGGGGTGGCGAACTGCGGCAGGCGGTGCTCGATTCGGGCGCGACGCTCGTCGTGCGTCCCGATTCCGGCGATCCGGTGACGATCGTGTTGCAGACCGTGCGCGCGCTCGACGCGTCGTTCGGTTCGACCGTGAACGGCAAGGGGCGGCGCGTGCTGAACCGCGTGCGCGTGATCCAGGGCGACGGTGTCGACGAGCAGTCGATCGAGGCGATCCTCGCCGCGCTCGACGATGCCGGCTATGCGGCCGGCAACGTGGTGTTCGGCATGGGCGGTGCGTTGTTGCAGCGCGTGAACCGCGATACGCAGCGCTTCGCGATGAAGTGTTCGGCCATCCGGCGTGATGGCGTATGGCACGACGTTCGCAAGGATCCGGTCACCGATCGGGGCAAGCGCTCGAAGCAGGGGCGGTTGACGTTGCTGCGCAATTGGCGCACCGGCGAGTATCGGACGGTGACGTTGCCGGTCGCGTGGGATGATCGCGTGCTGGAAGGCGAATGGGAAGAGGCGCTCGAGACGGTGTTCGACACCGGGCGTTTGCTCGTCGATACGTCGTTCGCCGAGGTCCGGGCGAGGGCGCATGCGGGGGAGGTGTGACGCAGGCGGCGGGCCATCCCGCCGCTGCGCGGCAGGTTCGCGTCACTTGCCGGCCAGTACACGGCTGCCGGCATTCGCCGGCGCGCCGCCGCGCTCCACCACCCGCACCGCCTCCATCGCCCGCGCCAGCGCATCGAACACCGCCGGACCCTTGCAACGCGACACGTTGAAGCGCATGTACGACGTCGCGCTGCGCGACGCGCTGAACACGTCGCCGGGCGCGAGCACCACGTCATGGTCCAGCGCATGACGCGCGACGCGCGCGGCGTCGAGCCCGTCCGGCAATTGCGCCCACACGAACAACCCGCCGCGCGGCTCCGTCCAGATCCCGAGCCCGGCCCGCGCGAGGCGCCGGATCGTTTCGCCCATCGCGTCCGCGAGACGCGCGCGCAGGCTGTCGAGATGGCGCCGGTACGTGCCGTCGATCAGCAGCCGGTGCACGACGTTCGCGCCGATCTGTGCATTGCCGAACGACGTCGCGAGCTTCAGGTCGACGAGCGCGTCGATCCATTCCGGACGCGCGGCGACATAGCCGCAGCGGATCGCGGCCGACAGCGTCTTCGAGAAGCTGCCGATCGACACGACGCGCGACAGCCCGTCGAACGCCGCGAGGCGCGGTGCGGGCGTGCTCTCGAAATCCGCGAAGATGTCGTCCTCGACGATCAGCAGCCCGTGCTCGGCCGCGAGCGTCAGCAGCCGGTGCGCGACGGGCGGTGCGAGCGTCGCGCCGGTCGGGTTGTGCAGCGCGGCGTTGGTGATGTACAGGCGCGGCCGGTGCTCGGCGAGTACCTGCTCGAAGCGCACGAGATCGGGGCCGTTCGGCGTGAACGGGACGCTGACGATCCGTGCGCGATGCGCGCGCAGCAGCGCCTGGAAGTTGAAGTAGCACGGATCGTCGAGCACGACCGTATCGCCGGGCTCCAGCAGCAGGCGGCACACGAGGTCGAGCGCGTGCGTGCCGCCGTCGGTCAGCATGATCTGCGCGGGTTCCGCGTGGACGCCGTGCTGCGCGAGCCGCCACGCAAGCTGCTGGCGCAGCGCGGGCAGGCCGAGCGGGGTCGCATAGTCGGTCAGCGCATCGGCTTCGTCGCGCGACACGGCGCGCAACGCGCGCCGCAGGCTTTCGTCGGGCAGCCACGACGACGGCAACCATCCGCAGCCGGGCTTCACCGACGTCGGCGCCGCTTCGAGCGACTGACGCGACAGCCACAGCGGATCGAGCGCGCGATCGAGGCGCGGGCCGAGTTCCGCGAGCGCGAGCGGCGGTGCGTGCCCCGATACATAGAAGCCCGAACCGCGTCGGGCGACGAGCACGCCTTCACTCGCGAGCCGTTCGTACGCATCGACGACCGTCGATTTCGATACGCCGAGCGCATCGGCCATCATCCGGATCGACGGCACGCGCGCGCCGGGCATCAGCGCGCGGCTCGAGATCCGCGCGCGCAACGTATCCATGACGGTTTCCACGCGCGTGCGCGACGGCGCGGGCGGAGCGGGAATCGGGGCGGAATGGCTCATGGCGAACAATGAACTGTACGGCCGGTTGTCCAGTACAGTTTGTCTGAATTGTATTGGGCTGTAGCTTACGCCGTTTTCGCCGGCGGCGGATCATCGGTCATCCATCATCCATTTCCCCATTCAGGATCGACCGTGCAAAAGACGACCGACGGATGGCTCAGCGGCCTGCTGGGCGTCATCATTTTCAGTGGCTCGCTGCCCGCGACGCGTGTCGCGGTACAAGGGCTCGACCCGCTGTTCCTGACGTTCGCCCGCGCGACCATCGCCGGTGCGCTCGGCCTGCTGCTGCTCGTCGTGCTGAAGCAGCGGCGGCCGTCGCGCGCCGAGGCCGTGTCGCTGGCCATCGTCGCGCTCGGTGTCGTGGTCGGGTTCCCGTTGCTGACGGCGCTTGCGTTGAAGCACGTGACGTCGGCGCACGCGATCGTGTTCGTCGGGCTGCTGCCGCTCGCGACCGCGCTGTTCGGCGTGTGGCGCGGCGGGGAACGGCCGCGGCTGCCGTTCTGGATCTTCTCGATCGTCGGCAGCGGCGCGGTGGCCGCGTTCGCGCTGCGTAACGGCGGGCAGGCGTCGGTGGTCGGCGATGCGCTGATGCTGGCCGCGATCGTCGCGTGCGGGCTCGGTTATGCGGAAGGCGCGCGCCTGTCGCGCCAGCTCGGCGGCTGGCAGGTGATCTCGTGGGCGCTCGTGTTGTCGCTGCCGCTGATGCTGCCGCTCACGTGGCTGACCTGGCCCGCGTCGTTCGACGGAATAGACGCCGCCGCGCTGTGGGGGCTCGCGTACGTGTCGCTGTTCAGCATGTTGATCGGCTTCGTGTTCTGGTATCGCGGGCTGGCGCTCGGCGGGATCGCGGGCGTCGGCCAGTTGCAGCTGCTGCAGCCGTTCTTCGGCCTCCTGCTCGCGGCCGGGCTGCTGCACGAGACGGTGCCGCCGTCGATGGTGGTCGTGACGGTCGTCGTGGTCGGCTGCGTGGCGGGCGCGAAGTACTTCTCGAAGATGGCGCCCGTGCAGCGTGCGGGGTGACGCAGGCGCAGCGGCGTGCCGCGCATCAGGCCGACGCCCTCCGGTGCGAGGCTGGCCGTAAGCCGATTGCCACCGATGCGCATGATCGCGACATGCGCTCGATCCTGCACCCGATGACGCGGCCCAAGGCAAAACGGCCAGGCTGCCGGTAGCGGCAAGCCTGGCCGTTGGGCGTTCGTCACGCCGGGCGCGGGTTACTCGAACGTTTCCAGCGCGAGCAATTCGCCGATCGTCTGCCGGCGGCGGATCAGTCGCGGCGTGCCGCGATCGACGAGCACTTCCGGCGCGAGCGGCCGGCTGTTGTAGTTCGACGACATCGACGCGCCGTACGCGCCCGCGTCGTGCAGGAACAGCAGGTCGCCGATCTGCGGCTGCGCGAGCTTGCGGTGCGTGACCACGCCGCCTGCATCCTGCGTGAACACGTCGCCCGATTCGCACAGCGGCCCCGCGATCGCGAGATCGACGAGCGGCCGGCCGGCGGGCAGCGCGCCATCGTGCGCGTGTACCGACACCGCGTGATAGCTGCCGTACATCGACGGGCGCATCAGGTCGTTGAAGCCCGCGTCGATCAGCACGAAATCGTGCTTCGGCCGACGGTTGACGGCTTGCACCTCGGTGACGAGCGTGCCGGCTTCGGCGACGAGAAAGCGGCCCGGTTCGATCTCGATGCGCACCGGGTGGCCGAGATGCCGTTCGATCCGCTTGCGCGCGGCGTCCCACTGGCTGAAGTAGTGACCGACGTCGACGCGCGGTTCGCCGTCGCGATACGGGATCGACAGGCCGCCGCCGGCCGAGATCGCATCGATGTCGTGGCCGAGCGACGTGACGAGATCGACCATCGCATCGCACACCTGCGACAGGTGGCCGTAGTCGACGCCCGAACCGATGTGCATGTGGATGCCGACCAGCTTCAGCCCGTACTGGCGCACGATCTCGATCGCGCGCGGTACGTCGTCGATCCAGATGCCGTGCTTGCTCTGCGGGCCGCCGGTGTTGGTCTTGTTGCTGTGACCGTGGCCGAACCCGGGATTCACGCGCAGCCACACGCGGCGGCCGGGCGCGTGCTCGCCGATGCGCGCGAGCATGTCGAGCGAGCCGGCGTTCACGGTCACGCCGTGCTTGAGCACCGCCGCGAGCGTCGGGCGGTCGATCAGGTCGGCCGTGAACACGACGCCTTCCGGTTCGCCTGCCGGGCTGAACCCCGCCGCGAGGCTGCGCTCGATCTCGCCGAGCGACACGGCGTCGACGCACGCGCCTTCTTCGCGCATCAGCTTGAGGATATGGACGTTCGAATTCGCCTTCTGCGCGTAACGGATCACGTCGAACTGGCGCAGTTGGGCGATGCGGTCGCGGATGACGTCGGCGTCGTACACCCACAGCGGGGTGCCGTATTGCTGCGCGAGCGTCGCGAGCTGGCGGGAATCGAGAGACATGGCGGATGAACCGGATGGAATGAACGGATAGCGGGATGATGCGCCTGATCGTCTATACAGTAAAATGCCGATTTATCTTCATTCGATTCATTCCTGATATATATGATCATGCTGACGCACCGTCATATCGAGGTGTTCCGTGCGCTGATGGTCACCGGCAGCACGACGCGCGCGGCCGAGATGCTGTACACGTCGCAGCCGACGATCAGCCGCGAACTGGCGCGGATGGAGCAGGTCGTCGGCTTCGCGCTGTTCGAACGCGCGCACGGCCGGCTGCGCCCGACGATGGCCGCGCTCACGCTGTTCGACGACGTGCGGCTCGCGTATGTGGGGCTCGAACGCGTCGCGGCGACGGCCGCGCGCCTGCGCGAATTCCGCGACGGGCAATTGTCGGTGATCGCGCTGCCGGCGTTCTCGCACGCGATCCTGCCCGGCGCGTGCCGGCGCTTTCACGACGCGCATGCGGGTGTCAGCGTGTCGGTCGCGACGCAGGAGTCGCCGGTGCTCGAGGAGTGGCTCACCGCGCAGCGTTACGACCTCGGGCTGACCGAGCACGACGTCGCGCCGGCCGGCACCGTGCTCACGCCGCTGCTCGAAGTCGATGAAGTGTGCGTGTTGCCCGACGGCCATCCGCTGCTCGCGCAGGACGCGATCGATTTGCTCGATCTCGCCGACCGCCCGTTCGTGAGCCTGTCGCTGAACGATCCGTACCGCATCCTGATCGACGAGGCGTTCGCGCAACTCGGTGTCGCGCCGCGCTCGGTGGTCGATACGCCGTCGGCGGTGTCGGTGTGCGCGTTCGTGCGGCAAGGGCTCGGCGCCGCGATCGTCAACCCGCTCACGGCGCTCGATTTCGTCGGCCGCGATCTGCACGTGCGGCCGCTGACGCGGTCGTTTCCGTACCGGGTCAGCGTGATCGTGCCCGAGCACCGGCCGAAGAGCCTGCTCGTCGATGCGTTCGCCGATGCATTGCGCGGCGAAGCGAAGGCGATCCGCCGCCGGCTCGCCGCGCACCTCGGCTAGCGGCACCGTATGATGGGCGTTTTGCCGCCATCGTCCTCATTTTCCGGAATCCCGTTATGACCGACGCATCGTCTTCCCTCGAACAACCGACCCTCGTCGGCGAACGTGTCGTCCTGCGTCCGCTCGACGTGTCCGACCGGCAAGCGCTGCTGGACGCTGCAGCCGACGGCGAGTTGTGGAACCTGAAGGTCACGGTCGTGCCGGGCGCGCAGACGGTCGACGCCTACATCGATACGGCATTGCAGGGCCGCGCGGCCGGCACCGTGATGCCGTTCGTGATCGTCGATCGCGCATCGGGTCGCGCCATCGGCAGTACACGCTTCTGGAAGATCGATCGCACGAATCGCAAGCTGGAGATCGGCCATACGTGGTTGAGCGAATCGGCGCAGCGTACGCGGGCGAATACCGAAGCGAAGTGGTTGCTGCTGACCTATGCGTTCGACACGATGCGATGCGTACGCGTGCAGTTCACGACGGACGAGCTGAACGAGAAATCGCGCGCGGCGATCCTGCGGCTCGGTGCGAAACAGGAGGGCATCGTGCGTCACGAACGGATCATGCCGGACGGCCGCAAGCGCAATTCGGTGCGCTTCAGCATCATCGACGACGAATGGCCGGAAGTGCGTGCGCGGCTCGACGCGAAGCTGGCGACGTAACGTGTGCCGCGCCGCCGGCAGGGGAGGCGGCGACGCGACAGGGGGCGGTGCGCCGCGCACGATGCGCGGCGCTGCATCGTGTTACTGCGCCGATGCGAGGTGATGACGCTGCGCGAGCTTCTGCGCGTCTGCATAGTGCGCCTGCAGGATCGGCAGCGCCTGGCGTGCGACTTCCTTCAGCTTGGTGTCGCGGCCCGATGCGATTTCGGCCTGGAATGCCGAGATCGCCTTTTGCTGGCCGGCGAGCGCGACCTGTTCGATGTAGGCCTTGTCGAAGTCGGCGCCGCGCAAGCTCTTGATGCTGTTCAGCACGGTCGTGTCCGGGTCGTTGGCCGGCACGTCGACGCCGCGCGGGCTCGCCGCGCGCATCGCCTGGATGATCTTCGCATCGTCGGTCGACACGCGTTGCGCGAAGGCCTTGACCTGGCTGTCCGACGTGCGCGAATCGGCGATGCGCGCGGCGTCGTGCTGGGTCGACACGGTTTTCGTGCCGTCCGTGATGAAGGTCTGGTCGGCTTCGTGGATGCGCGTCGCGGTGGCAGCCGGCGCGGCGGACGCGGCGGGGGCCGGTTGCGCGGTTTGCGCGGTCGCCGTCACGGCGACGAGAAGCAGGCCGGCGGCAGACAAGGCAAGGCGCGAGATGGGGGGAAAGCGGTTCATGGGACCTCCTTTCGATCGGGGCTCTGGTTGAAAAACGGATCGTGTGATCCGTCGCTGTGCGAGAGACCGGGCGCGCCCGGGCCGGATTCGATGGCCACTCTGCCGCGGCGGCGTTCGAAGTGTTTCCCGGCCCGACTGATTCTAGGAGAGCGCTCGGGTAGCAGGTGCAACCGTGCTGTGGCTTGTGTAACGGTTGGTAAGACGAATCGATGGGCATGCGCGCAGGCAGGTAGCGCGTACCTGATGCGCGTGCGGTGGCGGCAATTTTTGCGCGCGCGTGGCGCATGCAATGCATGAGATGCAGGTGCGTGTCATCCGCATTTCATCGACGTGATGTTGTCGTGGCGGCTGCCGTGGCTGCATGCGCGCGTGGCGCGGCGAACGCGTTACACGCGTTCGAGCAGCGCGTCGAGGCGCGGCAGCAACGGCGTCGCGCAATGCGCCTGCAACGCGTCGGGCGCCGTATAGCCCCACGCGACGCCCTGGAACGCGATCCGTGCACGCCGTGCCGCGTCGGCATCGCGGATTTCGTCGCCGACGTACAGCACTTCGTCGGCGCGCACGCCGGCCTCGCGAACGAGCGCGCGCAGACGACGCGCCTTGCCGAACAGCGGAATCCCGCATGCGAAATGGTCGACGCGCGCGCCGGCGCGCGGGCCGAGCCGGTCGCGCACGATCGCCTCGGTATTCGACGTGGCGATCGCGATGCGGATGCCGCGCGCGGCGAGCGCGTCGAACGTTTCGTCGACGCCGGGGAACAGCCGCACGTGCGCGACACGCGGCTGCATCAGGCGGCGCATGTCGATCGTCACGCGCGGCACTTTCCACATCGGCACGTCGAGCGCGCGGATGATGTCGCGCGCCGACATGCCGCGCAGCGCCGGGCGCAGTTCGGGCGTGGCGTCGCGAAAGCCGTGCAGGCGCGACGCTTCCGACAGCGCGGCGAGAAAACTGTCGAGCGAATCGGCGAGCGTGCCGTCGAAGTCGAAGGCGATGAGGCGGTAGGTCATGATGCAGCGTGGCAGGTTTATCGGGCGATGACATTGTCACCGAATCGAAGCCGGCAGAGTACGACCGTTCGTCCGCGGTGGATCGTTGCGCCCCTTGTCCGCCACTCGCCAGCGCGGTATCGTCGATGCTCCGCCTTCCGTCCCGACCGGAGAACAGACGTGCCCGCAGCCACCCCCGCCACGCTGAGATTTTCCACCGACAAGCGCGAACTCGACATCGACGCGATCTTCGATTTCCTGCATCGCGACGCGTACTGGTCGCAGGGCATTCCGCGCGACGTGGTCGAGCGCGCGATCGACGGTTCGCTGTGCTTCGGCGCGTACGTCGGCGACCGGTTTGTCGGGTTCGCGCGGCTCGTCACCGATCAGGCGACGTTCGCGTACCTGTGCGACGTGTTCGTGCTGCCGGCCGAACGCGGCAACGGCTACGGCCGCGCGCTGATCGACCATATATTCGCGCAGGAGATGGTGCGGCGGCTGCGCCGCATCATGCTCGCGACGACTGATGCGCACGCGCTGTACCGGCCGGTCGGTTTCGGTCCGCCGGCGAACCCCGAGCGGCTGATGGAGATCCGCCGCCCCGACATCTACACGACACGCTGACGGGCGGCGCAGCGCATACAATACGCGCTTTCCCTTTTTGCCGAAGAGAAGCACACCATGACCGAACAGGAAGCCGAACAGCTCGCGACGCACCGCCACTACAAGGGCGGCCTGTACCGCTACATCGGCGTTGCCCGCCATTCCGAAACCGAGGAATCGGTGGTCGTCTACGAGCATCTGTGGCCGCATGCGCGCGGGCTGTGGGTGCGGCCGGAAGCCATGTTCAACGGCAATCTCGAAGACGGCACGCCGCGTTTTCGCAAGCTGCGCGACTGATCCGCGGCCGGCGGCGCGTACGCCGCCGCGCGGGCCGGCCGCGCGAACCTGTGCGCGTTACGTGTCGGCCAGCGCCTTCACCAGTTCCGGCGGTGCATGCCTGACCGTCACCTCCGGCGTGCCGTGCCACGCCGCGAGTTTCTTCACGGCCTTCGCGACGCCGGCCGCGAGCCCGGTGCCGAAGCGCACGCCCGGCTCGACGTGCACGGCCTTCAGTTCGAACGTGCCGAGCGTGCGATGCGCTTTCGCATCGACGCGGCCCACCAGCCGGCCGCGATGCAGCACGGGCAGGCAGAAATAGCCGTAGCGCCGCTTGTGCTCGGGTGTGTAGCACTCGATCGTGTAATCGAAACCGAACAGCGTCGACGCGCGCCGCCGGTCCCAGACGACCGGATCGAACGGCGACAGCAGCGTCGTGACCGTCGAGCGCAACGTGTCGGCCGCGGCGGCCGGCAGCCACGCATCGAGCGAGCGATGCACGTAGGCCGGTTCCTTCCAGTCGTCGATCTGCACCGGAATCAGGTCGCCGGCCTCCGCCAGCCGTTCCAGCTCCGCGCGGTACGAGCGGCGCGGCAGCCGATAGTAGTCGGCCACCCAGTCCGCGCGCACGACGCCGAGCGCGCGGCACGTGTAGTCGAGCAGCGCGGGCAGCACGGCTTCGCGCGGCGGCAGGTCGCGCGTATCGTCCCAGCCGGGCAGCACGCGTTCGCGCACGTCGTACACACGCTGGAAATTGCGGCGCTCCGACACCATCAGGTCGCCCGTCGTGAACAGCACTTCCAGGTGACGCTTCTCGGGCTTGCGGTCCCACCAGCCGTTGCCCTTCACGCCGTCCTCGCGCGCGAAATCGGCCGACCGCACCGGGCCTTCCGCGCGAATCCGCGCGAGCAGCCGTTCGATCTCGGGACGATTCTGCGCATGCCATTCGGCCGCATATTTCCAGCCCATCCCCGACGGATCGAGCATCTTGTAGCGCATCAGCCCGAACTGCTCGATCGGCAGGAAACACGCTTCGTGCGACCAGTATTCGAACAGGCGCGCCTCGGCGAGATGTTCGTCGAGCCACTGCGGCGAGAAATTGCCGAGCCGGCTGAACAGCACGAGATACGGGCTGCGCGCGACGACGTGGATCGTGTCGATCTGCAACTGCGCCATCCGGCGGATCGTGTCGAGCACGTCGGACTTGGTGGCCTTGCGGCGGGGCGGCGTGAGCAGGCCCTGTGCGGCGAGATGCAGTGCGCGGGCGGCGGCGGGCGAGAGCGTGAGCATCGGCAGGACGGTCGAGGGTGGCGATCGGGAACCACTTTAGCGCGAAAGCGGCGCGCGCGTGCGACGTGCGGCTGCAACGCGTCTGACAATGGTTGACAGATGCGTTTCGCAAGTTTCCCTATAGTGCAGTTCATGGCGCGACGACAAGTGCGCGCAACGATTCCGCTTCCGACGCACATATGTCCATGGCACGCAGGAAGCGAATCCGGGACTCTCAACCCCCATCGGGAGACCCGGAGCCCTGAGCGAACATCCACGCGGCTGTGCACCGGCCCCGTGTGGATGTTCGCTGATTTTTTTGCTTTTCCGGTTTTCATCCGTCGCCGAGCGACAGGTCATGTCGCGGCGCTCGTCTGTCCGGGCCGCAGCGCACGGGACAGGTCGTAGTGTTTCGCCGCACCGTAACGCGGCGAACCGAAGTGCCAGTCGTAGTTGCCGCGAATGTATGTGCGGGCCTCGTCGAGCAGGCGCAGCGACGCGCGATCGTCGGTGCGCGCACGCACCTTTTTTTCCAGATCGAGATAACGCGCGAGATAGCCGTTGTGGATGTCCGCCGCCGCGTCGAGCGCGGCTTGCGGCGCGAGCCCGCGTTCGTGCATCAAGACGCAGACGAGATTGCTGCTCGATTCGCCGGCCTCCTTCGGATACGAAAAGATGTCGTTGCACAGGCACAGGATCAGGCCGGACAGCTTGCGCAGGCGCTCGACTTCTTCGTCTGCGTAGAACGCGGCGGGCGCTTCGTAGCCCGCGGCGATGTCGATCAGCGCGAACGCGCCTTCGCCGCAGCCGTTATAGGTGCGACCGGACAGGTACTCGGCCTCGCCGGGTACGACGTCGGTCGCGAACCGGCCGGTTTCCCATAGCGTCGAGAACAGGAACGTCATCATTCCCGCCACCCAGCGGGCGTACTGCACGCGTGTGGATGCAGCGGCGATACGCGCGCAGATGTCCTGCGTCGCCCGTTGCAGGGCGGGCAGGAACGCGGCCAGGTGCGGCAGGCGCCCCGCCAGCGCGGCGCGCAGCGGCGCCGGATCATGACCGGTCGGGTCGGCGATCATTTCGTACAGCCACAGGTAGAGCGCGCCGAGCTCGCCCGGGGCGCGCGCGACGCCGTGCAGGCTGCACAGGCCGTCGTCGATCGCGAAGATCCAGCCATACGCGCGGCTCGTCGTGCACAGGCCGTCGAAGGTCGCGTGCGCATAGACGCGTGAGCAGTATTCGCCGACCTTGCCGTGACGGATGCCGTTGGCCCAGCGCGGATCGTCGAGCAAGCCATGGCCGTTCATCCACGCGAGCAGGTCGGCTTCGGCGCGGTCGGCGTCGGGATGCACGGGCGTGTCGAACGGGTGGAACAGGTGCGGCAGCACGAGCGCGGGCGCGGCGGCTTCGGCGGTAACGGTTTCAACGGTGGACATGGCGTGCCTCGCGGATGGCGGGTGACAACGGGTGTCATGAAGGACGGTCCGGCGCTACTTGCCGAACCGGCGCGCGCGCTTGCCGTACGCATCGATGGCCTGTTCGAAATCGTCGCGTCCAAAATCGGGCCAGCACGTCGGCGTGAAATAGAACTCCGAGAAAGCGGTTTGCCACAGCATGAAATTCGACAGGCGCTGCTCGCCCGACGTGCGGATCACGAGGTCCGGCTCCGGCTGGCCGGCCGTGTAGAGCCGGCTCGCGATCAGCTCCGGGCTGAGTTGCGCGAGCAACTGCTCGACGGTGCCGGCGGCGACATGCTCCGCGATCAGCGAGCGGACCGCGTGCAGCAGGTCGAGGCGGCCGCTGTACGCGACCGCGATGTTCACGTCGAGCCCGCGCGCGTGGGCCGTGCGTTGCTGCGCGGCGCGGATGCGCTCGGCGGTGGCGGGCGGCAACTGCGTCAGGTCGCCAATCACGTGCAGGCGCCAGCGGCCGCAGGCGGCAAGCTCGTCGAAGACGTCGCCGATCACCGCGAGCAGGTCGCGCAATTCCCCGGCGTCGCGCTGGAGATTCTCGGTGGACAGCGGCCACAGCGTCACGAACGGGATTCCGGTTTCCTCGCACCACGACAGCAGCGCGTGCACGTTGCGCCCGCCGGCCCGATAGCCGTCGGCGGCCGGCAGGCCGAGGCGGTCCGCCCAGCGCCGGTTGCCGTCGAGGATGACGGCGAGATGCGTCGGCAATGGCGGCCGGGCCGTATCCAGTGCAGCGGGCGAGTCGGTGATGAATGTTTCCGGCGCGCGCAGAATCAGCTCTTGAGTCATGGAGACCCCTTCGAGGCGAGATAGCGATCGAAACGTGAAACAGCGGATGGGAGGTTATGACGACTGCTGCAATTCGGCGCGGGGACAATATCGGCGCCGATGCGAGTGATCATTATTGATCAATGGATTTCGGATTTTCAAGTCGTTCGCATGCCCGATATCGGGACGCGCCAGCGCAAGCGACCGAGCAGGCGTGGCGGCGCGTCTGCCGATATCGAAAGCGGTGATGCGCAGTCGATCTTCGGGCCGAGGTTATTTCGACATGCGGATTCGGCGAGTGCCTCGTGCGTTTCGCGCGATTGAATAAATTTCGGAATTGAAAAATAAAAGCGATGCAATACGCGGACGATCGATTGCGGCGAAAACGATTTCGCTGCGTCGGCCGTTGGCCGCCTATGCCCGCTTGCCGCGCGCGACCTCGTCGCCGGCGCCGGGCGGCAGCCGCCGCGTGATCGGAATCGATGCGAACGAGCACAGCCCGACCACCACGAATGCCGGCCAGAAATCCGACCACACCATCGCCTGATGGCCCTGGAGCCAGTGCGACACGTGCAGCACGAGGCCGGCCACCGTCACGCCGAGGCCGAGCGACATCTGCTGCACGACGCTGCCGAGGCTCGTCGCGCGGCCTGCGTCGCGCGGCGAGATGTCCGCATAGATCATCGAATTCAGGCTCGTGAACTGCAGCGCGGGGAAGATGCCGCCGACGAGCACGATCATCCAGATCGCCCAGGTGGCCATGCCGGGATGGAACACGCCATACGCGGCGATCGCGAGGCCCGCGAACGCCGCGTTGTAGATCAGCACGGTACGAAAGCCGAAGCGGCGCAGCGTATGGGTGGCCGTCGAGCGGCTGACCGCGCCGCCGAGCGCGGACGCGCACGTGATCAGGCCGGAATGGAACGCGCTCATGCCGAGCCCTTCCTGCAGCGCGAGCGGCAGCAGGAACGGCACCGCGCCGAGGCCGATGCGGAACAGCGACCCGCCGACGACGCTCGCGTGGTACGTCGGGATCTTCAGGAAACTGAGGTCGAGCACGGGGCGCTCCTTGCGGCGCGCGTACGGCACGTACAGCGCGAGCATCGCGGCGCCGGCCGCGCACATGAGGATGGCGTTCGAGCGCGACGTGAGCGAACCGTCGATCAGCGTGAGGCCCATCAGCAGCAGCGCCGCGCCGCTGGCCGACAGCAGGAAGCCGAACCAGTCGAGCGGCCCCGGATCGGGCTCGTGCGTGTTCGCGATGTGCTTGCTCGCGAGGTAGATCCCGTAGATGCCGATCGGCACGTTGATGAAGAAGATCATCCGCCAGTGCAGATAGGTCGTGATGAAGCCGCCGACGAGCGGCCCGACCGTGGGCCCGAACAGCGCGGGAATCGCGAGGTAGTTCATCGCGCGCACGAGATCGGAGCGTGGCACCGCGCGGAAGATGATGATGCGGCCGACCGGCACCATCATCGCGCCGCCGACGCCCTGTATGAAGCGCGCGAACGTGAGCACGCCGAGGGAGTTGGACGCCGCGCACATCAGCGAGCCGACGACGAAGATGCCGATCGCGGTGCGGAACACGGCGCGCGCGCTGAAGCGGTCGGCGAGCCAGCCGCAGATCGGGATGAACACGCCGAGGCCGACCACGTAAGCCGTGATCGCGATGTTCAGTGTGACGGGGCTGTGCCCGAAGTCCCTCGCCATCGCGGGCAGCGCGGTGACGATGATGTTCGCGTCGACGCTTTCCATGAACAACGCACAGGCAACGATGAGCGGTGCTAGAAAGACGGGCGACATGGGCTGGGCGCGCGGTAAAGACGTCATTATGCCCACAATGTGACCGTTGCGTCACGTACGACAACAGTTGTTCCGCATGTTGCAACAGTCGTCTTTTCCTGTGGATGGGGCGGAAAGAACGACTGCGCGTGGGCAAGCGACGCGTTGCTCGTGCGTGTCGAATGCGTTGCCCGACCGGTGAACGACGCAGCATCGCCGTTGCCGGGCGCGCGTGCGTTTTCGATGCCGGGCAGGCGGTCGACGCGCCCGACATTGCGATCGGGGAACGGCTTCCCGCGCGGTGCGTCGCCCACGCTTTCGCCATTCGGCGTGCGTGTCGACGCGCATGAACACGATGAGCGGGACCGACGTCTGCCCGGTATGGCGATTCCTTTTGACGGAGTGGCGGTGCGTTTCTAGAATATGAGCGTTTGCTCATATTCGAAACTCGCATTCCCGCCATGTCCGACTCGTCTTCGCGCATCCCGCTGTCGCCCCGCAAGGCGCCGCGCCAGCGCCGCTCGGTGGCCACCGTCGATGCGATCGTCGAGGCCGCCGCGCGCATTCTGGAGCGCGACGGCTTCGACGGCTACACGACGAATGCGGTCGCCGCGCTGGCCGGCGTGAGCATCGGTTCCCTCTATCAATACTTTCCGAACCGCGATGCGCTGACCGCTGCGCTTGTCGAGCGCGAGAGTGCGCATCTGCTCGACGACGTCGACCGGGCGGCCGCGCTGTCGTCGTGCGACGACGTGCTGCGCACGCTGGTGCGCGGGGCCGTCGCGCACCAGATGCGCCGGCCGGTGCTCGCGCGGCTGATCGATTTCGAGGAGGCGCGGCTGCCGCTCGGTGCGCGCAACGCGCGCGTCGTCGACCGCATCCACTCGACCTTGCTGCATGCGCTCGGGTTGCGCGATGCGCCGCGCGTCGCCGCGCCAGACGTGATTGCGCACGATCTGCTCGCGATCGTGAAAGGCATCGTCGATGCGGCGGGCGCGCGCGGCGAAACCGATGCGCACGCGCTCGAAGCGCGGGCGTGGCGGGCGGTGCGCGGTTATCTCCGGGAATCGCGCGAATCGAAACTTGCTTGAGATGCATGTTTCGTGCGACAGTCGGACCCATTCGCACCACAACATGACGCGTATCGATCGAAGGCCATCGAGACGAACGCGCGCGCGAACGAGACCTCGTGCCGATCCACTCACCATCGAAAGGAGGGGACACGCCATGACGTCACGTCGTGCCGCACCGCTTGCATCTCGCTTCTCGTCGCGTCAGTCACCGCCCGCGCCGCGTCTGCGCTGGGCCGCCGCACTGGCCATCGCGTATCTCGCCGTCGCCGGCTGCGCCGCGCAGGCCGACAATGCGAACCAGGCCGCCGCGCAAGCGGTCGGCCAGTCCGCGATACCGGCTACCACCGCAGCGGCTGCCGCTCCCGCGTCGGGCACGCTGCCGCCGCCGCCGAGCCAGCTCTACGGCGATCTGTTCGTCGCGGTGCAGACCGCGCAGCTCTATCCCGACCAGAAGACCTTCGTCGACGCAACGCCCGATACCGACCCCGCGACGATCGTGCAGTTGTATCAGCAACAGAAATCGCAGCCGGGCTTCTCGCTGAAGGCGTTCGTCGACCAGCATTTCACGCCGCCCCCGGCAGGCGGCGTGACGCCGCCGCCGAACCAGACGCTGCGCCAGCACATCGACTGGCTGTGGCCGCAGCTCACGCGCACGAGCGTCACGGTGCCCCAGTACAGTTCGCTGATTCCGATGCCGAAGCCGTACGTCGTGCCGGGTGGCCGTTTCCGCGAAGGGTGCTACTGGGATACCTATTTCACGATGCTCGGGTTGCAGGTGTCGGGGCGCGAGGATCTCGTCGACGACATGCTCGACAACTTTGCATACCTGATCGATACGGTCGGCCACATCCCGAACGGCAATCGCACGTACTACGCGAGCCGCTCGCAGCCGCCGTTCTTCGCGTACATGGTCACGCTCGCCGCGCAGGTCGAGGGCGACAAGGTCTACCAGAAATACCTGCCGGCGCTGCGCAAGGAACATGCGTACTGGATGCAGGGCGAGACCACGACGCCGCGCGGGCAGGCGGCGCGCCACGTGGTCGCGATGCCCGACGGCGCCGTGCTGAACCGCTACTGGGATGCGAGCGATACGCCGCGCGACGAGTCGTATCTGGAGGACGTGACGACCGCGAAGTCGGTGCCGTCCCGACCGGCGAACGAGGTGTACCGCGACCTGCGCGCGGGCGCCGAAAGCGGCTGGGACTACAGCTCGCGGTGGTTCGGCGACGGCAAGACGCTCGCGACGATCCGCACGACGTCGATCGTGCCGGTCGACCTGAACAGCCTGATGTTCCATCTCGAGACGACGATCGTGAAGGGCTGCGCGGTCACGCGCGACATCGCATGCGTGGCCGATTTTTCAGCGCGCGCGGGCAAGCGTGCGGCTGCGATCAATCATTACCTGTGGAACCGTCGCGGCTACTATGGCGACTACGACTGGCAGTTGCGCAAGCCGCGCGACGGCGTGACGGCGGCCGCGCTGTATCCGTTGTTTGCAGGCGTCGCGTGGCCGGAGCGTGCGAAGGCGACCGCGCGCGAAGTGCGCAAGACGCTGCTGCAGCCGGGCGGTCTCGCGACGACGACCGAGAACACGGGCCAGCAATGGGATGCGCCGAACGGCTGGGCGCCGCTGCAGTGGATCGCGATCGACGGGCTGCGCCGTTATGGCGAACCGGCGCTCGCGAAGGACATCGGCACGCGTTTCCTGTCCGACGTGAAGCATGTGTATGCGACCGAAGGCAAGCTCGTCGAGAAGTACGTGGTCGAGGGTACCGGCACGGGCGGCGGAGGCGGCGGCGAATATCCGTTGCAGGACGGCTTCGGCTGGACCAACGGCGTCACGCTGAAACTGCTCGGGCTGTACGGCGAGTAATGCGCGGTGCGCGGCGCGGGCCGCGTGCCCACACGGCGAGCAATCGCACGGGCCGGACCGTCGCGCAAGCGGCCGTCCGGCCCGCGTTTTCATGCGGCGCGCGTCAGAACGTGATCGTCGTGCGCACGCCGACCACCGTCTCGTCGCCGATGCGCGCGCCGGCCGCGTTCGGGTTCGGGATGCCGCCGCCCGGACGGAAGAAGTGCTGCAGGTCGGCCTGCACCTGCCACCACGGCGCGACCTGGTACTGGTAGGTCGCTTCGATGACGGTTTCCGCGCGGCGCACCGGATAGCCGGGCGTCGTGTACACGCCGGTATCGCCGTCGAGGCCGCGCGCATGCGAGCCGATCTTCGCGTAGCCGATCGCGATGCCGGCGACGTCGTTGTCGCGTCCGGCGAACGGCGCCTTCAGCGTCACGCCGGCGTTGGCCGCGAAATCGACGACGTTGCGGTCGCCCGGCGAACCCATCACGCGCGCGAACACGCCGACCGAACGCGGGCTGTCGGCGGACGGCCGCCACACCATCTGGTCCGCGACCGCATAGAAGCCGTAGTTGCCGCGATGCGTGGCCGGTGTGCCGTTGCTCGCCGGATCGGCGAGCGACAGCCCGTCGGTGCCGTAGCGCGGATCGTCCGCGTGCTGCGAGTGATACCAGAAGCCGAGCTTGTACGTGCCGGGCAGGCCGGCCGGCTGCGGGGCCTTCGGGTCGGCGGGCGGCGCGTTCAGCGCGTACTGCACCTCGCCGATCACGAACGCGCCGCTGCGCAGGTTGAAGTTGGTGCCGTGTGCGTTCAGCGCCTGGGCGTCGCCGTCGGTGCGGCCGGCCGGGTTGCCGTCGAACACGCCGACCATCGCGGTCCACGCATCGGCCGGCTTCACGCGCAGCCGCACGCCGAGCGACGACAGCGGGTACGCGGGGCCGCCGGACGGCAGATCGGTGGACGGCAGCACGGGCCAGCCGAACGTCGCGTTCATGAACGTCGCCGCGTTCTGGCTCACCATGAATTCCTGGTCGACGCTCTGCTGGCCGACTTTCACGTCGACCTTGCCGTCGAGCAGCGACTGCTGGTACCAGAGTTCCCATAGGCGCGTGGTCGAGTTCGCCTCGATGCCGGTGGCGGTCTGCAACGTCTGCAGGTAGCGCTGCGTGAGGTTGGTGCCGTGGATCTGCAGCCCCGACACGTTGAACGTGCCGCCCGGCAGGCCGACCGCCTTGCCGGTGTCGACGTTGAAACCGAATTGCGTGAGCCCCTGGTATGCGCCGCCGCGACCCGTGCCGCCGGACGTGTTGTACAGGTACTCGCTGGTCTCCTGCAGGCTCAGCGTGACGCCGTGCTCGTCGAGCACGTCACGCAGGCCACCCATGTTGCCGAGCAGGTTCGAGCGCTCCCAGAAGCCGGTCGGAGCGGGCGCGGCAGCATCGGCGGCCTGTTGCGCGGGGGCGGCGGCATCGCTCGCGCCGGCTGCCGGTTCGGCAGCGGCGGGCGACGATGCCTGCGCGAATGCGGGCGCGGCGGCGAGCGACAGCAGCAGCGCGGTGAGCGCATCGAGGCGGCGCTTGCGCGGGACGGGTGCGAGGTGATTCTTCATTTGGGTTCCGTTGGCAGTTTGATTAGTTTGGCTGAAGAAACGGGAACGTGATGCGGGACGCATGGCGAGACGGCCCGCACGGAGCAGGGCTTACGGCAGCCAGCCGCCGACACGCCAGACCTGCGCGAAGCCGACGCGCGGCGCGACCGAGCACAGCAGCGCGGCGAGCGCGAGCGCGGCCGCCGTCGCGGCGATCAGCACGCAATCGAGCGGGCGGGGCGCCGTCGGCACGTGGGCGAGGGCCCGGCCGCGCCAGCGGCTGAATGCCCGGGCGAGCGGCGAGCGGCCGGAAAAAGAGCGGTCGCACGCGACGTGTACGACGCGCTTGAGCTTGACCGCGAACGATTGAACGAACATGACGCTGCCTCCGTTCCGTCCGGCGGACGCCGGACGACGTGATCGAGCGCGGGTGCGTGACGCGGCCTGCGATCGGAGGATGGAACATAACGGAGCGTGCGACTGCCGAACCGGCGATGGCCGGCCCGGATGGAGGCGCGCTAACCCGACGAGTGCGAGCTAGCGGCGAAAGACATGCGTCTGGCTGCTATCTCGCGATGGCTTGGCCGGCCTGGACCGGCATCGAACTGCAACTAGAGCATGTATCCACGGAGGGACTCCCGTGATGAATTGGGGCGGATTGTAGTCGCGACTTTTGCTGCGGCGCAAGTAGAAAACGCATGACGGTTGCGCCGTGTGGTGTGCGCGTCGCGGCGGGCCAGGGCCGCCACACCCCCGCCCGGCAACGGCAAAGCGGGTGGTTGCGCGTTGCGCCGCACCGTTGCGTGCACGCATCGGCGCGCGATCGCGTCATCGCCCGCTGAAAGGTTTCGGTACGTCAATTCGAGGGCAAATCTTTCAGTTGCGTCATGCGGGAAATTTATTTCGAAAAACGGGGTATCGAGGGGTTGACTTCACTTTCGCGCGGTCCATAGAATCCGCCATCTTCACTCTTGGGGCCGCCGCCTTGGACGCCTGCAGTAGTCGATCTTCGAACGAAATTTCCGCCTGAGCGACCGACGTCCGCGCCTCATCGAAGCCGCCGTTTGTCTCCCGGGCAAACGGTGCGCGCAGCAGTATTTCCGCAGCAACTCCCTACGTGCACCCTGATTCGCGCCGGTTAGCGTGATGCGTTCTCGCATGCGTTGTCCGGTTTCACCGCCGCCTGGCAGGCGGCCGCGTTCGCGCATCCGTTTCCCGGGCGCGCGAATGCCGGCCCGCACGCCGGACGGCGGTCAACCGTGTTCCCCGGAACACCGTACAGGAGCCGCCATGAACGACAGTGACAGTTGTCCCTTATGCCCGCTGCATACGCAGACCCTTTTGAACCCGGGTCGCGGGGACACGCCGGCCGACTAGCCTGACACGTCGTTCAGGCCGCTGGCTGGCCCCGCGCCCACGACGCGGCCGGCACGCCTGCCGTCGCCGCACGGAGCCAGACCATGAACTTCGGCCTTCTGCTGTCGACCCTTCCGCACGTCACGGAATCGCGCCCCCACTACGACGCGATGCTGACGCTCGACGCCCGTCCGCGGGTGTTCTCCCGCCTGCTGAACCAGTTGAAAGCGTTGATCCGCTGAAAGAGACACGCCGAGCGCGCCTCGGCATGCGCACGTGCGGCCGCCTTCGAGCGGCCGTCCCGCGCGCATCCCAAGGTCGCACGCTCATCGAATCGCATAACCCTTAGCCGTACGGAACACATCATGTCCACGCCCTCCAACGTCTCTCCACCGATCGCGGTCGACCGCAGCGCCGTGCTCGACGACGCCCACCTGGGCGACATCCGCGGTGCGCTCGGCACGATCCCGCACCACGACACCGGCGCACGCGGCACGTGGTGGGCGCGCCTGCGTACGCTGCTCGCGATCATCGGCCCGGGCCTGATCGTGATGGTCGGCGACAACGACGCCGGCGCATTCGGCACCTATACGCAGGCCGGCCAGAACTACGGCACGACGCTGCTGTGGACGCTGCTGCTGCTCGTGCCCGTGCTGTACGTGAACCAGGAAATGGTGCTGCGCCTCGGCGCGGTCACGGGCGTCGGCCATGCGCGGCTGATCTTCGAACGCTTCGGCAAGTTCTGGGGCGCGTTCAGCGTGATCGACCTGTTCCTGCTCAACGCGCTGACCATCGTCACCGAATTCATCGGCATCACGTTCGTGCTGGATTTCTTCGGATTGCCGAAGGTGGCCGGCGTGTGCGTGGCCGCCGCGCTGACGATGGCCGCGGTCAGTACCGGCGATTTCCGGCGCTTCGAGCGGTTCGCGATCGGGCTGTGCGTGCTGAGCCTTCTGCTCGTGCCGGTGCTCGTGTCGATCCACCCGCCCGTCGCGCAGATGACGCGCGATTTCTTCGTGCCGAACTGGCCCGCGCACGCGAAGCTGTCGGACGTGATGCTGCTCGTGATCGGGATCGTCGGCACCACGGTCGCGCCGTGGCAGTTGTTCTTCCAGCAGAGCTACGTGATCGACAAGCGCATCACGCCGCGCTTCATGAAGTATGAAAAAGCCGATCTTTGGATCGGCATCGCGTTCGTGCTGGTCGGCGCGGTCGCGATGATCGGCTTCAGCTCGGCGCTGTTCGGCGGCCATCCGGAAGCCGGCAACTTCACCGACGCGGGCGGCATCATCGCCGGCCTCGAGAAGTATGCGGGCCGCACGAGCGCGACGCTGTTCGCGATCGCGCTGCTCGACGCGTGCATCATCGGCGCGGCGGCCGTGTCGCTGTCGACCGCGTACGCGATCGGCGACGTGTTCAAGATCCGTCACTCGCTGCACCGCGGCGTGACCGACGCGAAGGGCTTCTATCTCGTCTACTTCGGCATCGTCGCGGCGGCGGCCACACTCGTGCTGATTCCGGGCAGCCCGCTCGGCCTGTTGACCGAAGCCGTGCAGACGCTGGCCGGCGTGCTGCTGCCGAGCGCGACGGTGTTCCTGCTCGTGCTGTGCAACGACCGTCAGGTGCTTGGGCCATGGGTCAACTCGACGAAGCTCAACGTGTTCACGGGCGCGGTGATCTGGGTGCTGGTGCTGCTGTCGATCATCCTGACCGCGTCGGTGATGTATCCGGACATCAGCGGGGAGGCGATCGTCGACGTGCTGGTGGGCGGCACCGTGCTCGCCATCGCCGGCTATCTCGCGACGGTGCTGATTCGCCGCAACAAGCGCGTCGTCGAGCCGGCCGTCGATCGTTCGCTGCGCGACACGTGGCGCATGCCGCCGCTCGACACGCTCGAGCCGCAGAACATGACGCTCGCGACGCGGATCTGGATGGCCGTGCTGCGCGGCTATCTGGTGATTGCGGTCGGGCTCGTGATCGTAAAGGTCGTGCAGATGACGCTGCTGAAGTAACGGCGACCGTCCGCGAGGAAGCGGCGCCGGCCCGGCGCCGCGCCGCACCCTAAACATGCCGGCCCGCGAGGCCGGCATGTGCGTTTACGCGATCGGCGAAACGAAACTGCGCCGCGCCGTCGCCCGCGCGTCAGATCAGCTCGAGCTTCGACGTCAGGTACGTGAGCTGGATCCGGTTCGCGACGCCGAAGCGCTTGCGCAGCTTGCGCAGGTGATAGTCGACGTTGTGCGCGCTGGTGTCGAGGCGCCGGCCGATCTCCTTGTCGGACGCGCCTTCGGCGATGCCGAGCAACAGCTCCTGCTCGAACGGCGTGAGCCCGTTGACCGCGCGCTCGCGCGACGTCGAGATCAGTTGCGGCGACGCGAACTTGTGTACCGACAGCCCGATCGACAGCGCCTGCTCGATCGTCGCCGGCGTGATCCATTCGCGCGTGCGGCGCGGCGCGGTGAAGCTCATGAACGCGTGCAGCCGCGTGCCGGGCACGGCCATCGAATACATGATGCCGCTGCACATCCCGTCGTCCTGCATCGTCTGCAGGAAGCCGTCGAGCGCGGCCGGGCTCACGCACGAGTCGTCGTCGCGCTCGCGGTGTTCGCGGCGCAATTGCTGCAGGTCCCACACGATCGGCATGTTGCACACGCGCGCGCCGAGCGTGCGCGGATCGACGTCGTGATGGTTGTGGCGCACGTAGTCGCCGCGATAGGTGGCCGGCGTGAATGCTTCGTGCAGGTAGAGACTTTCGACGCGCTCGCGCGCGAATTCGAGGGCGAAGTACGCGAACGTCGAGAAGCCTGTCAGATGCAGCAGGCTCGTGACGATCCGGTTGCGCTCGGCCGTGCTCTGTGCGTGCGCGAGCGTATCGGCGACGCCGAGCTTCGGCGCGTGCGGCTGCGCGACGTCGCCGCGTTTCACGTCGTCGCACCAGACGACCTGCACGGTGCGCTCGCGCAGCGTGTCCGCGCAGGCGTTCAATCCGCGCGACGAGCGGGACAAGGTGGTTGGGGCGACCGCTTCTTCATGCAATGCAATATCGGACATGAGCCATCCCTCGGAATCGACGCGCATCGCCTGGCGGCGGCCGTATCGTGTACGGCATTCGCGGCGGTGCGACCGAGCATCGTTGTGATATGCGCCGATCGTCATCCCTGACGAAACGCGGGGGCATTGTACAAAAATGCCGGTGTGTGGGTAATATGCCGTAATACTAATTGCGGCGAAAGGTTCATGTTCGTGCGCATATAACGACGACCAGAAAATCATAAAGAAAAGACCAGATCGTGACGGGGCGCAGTTTCACATATTGGGAAAGGGCGGGCTCCTCATGACATATGCTGACGGCGCACCACGCGTCGAGTGGTTCTCACAAGCCGATATAGCGGCCGCCGCCGCTTATTCGAACGAATATCACGCAATCGAGCGTGACGTTTTTACCGGTATTCAAATCACGTCCGGTAAAACCGACCTTGCGTCATTCGATTTCGCGCAATGCCATGCGCGATTGCGGCAAATCGGATTCAGTACGCTCGGTTACGGCGCGTACGAAATGATCGGGCGGCGCATTCTGCGCGCGCATCTGCTGCGCGACCTCGCGCCGGCGACGTTCATGCAGCCGTTCATCGAAGGGATGCTGTACGAAAGCGACCCGCGCTTCGCGCAGGTGCGGCAAAGCGGCTTCCCGGTCGCGTGGCGGCTCGACGAGATCGAGGCGGCCGCGCACGGCAGCGGCGACCGCAAGGTGCTGGCGCTCGCCGGCCACTTGCGTGCGCACGCAATGAACAGCGGCGTGATCTTCAGCCTGTCGGCGCCGCGGCTCGACCTGCGCGTCGCGGTAAACGTGACGTCGGAAACGCACGGCACCGAATGGATCGACGATCGGGTGATCGGCGGCGCGCTGTCGGTCAGTCTGGCCGTGCATCGCGTCGCGCTGCCGTTCCTCGAGGCGCGGGTCGCGCGCATGCGCGGCTTCGCGCTCGGCGACGAGCAGCAGCAGGTGCTCGACCGGCTCGTGCACGGGCTGTCCGACCAGGAGATCGCGAGCGCGCTGCGCACGTCGCTGCACAAGGTCGGGCACCACATCCGCTCGCTCGAAAAACTCTTCAACGTACAGAACCGCGCGCAGCTCGCGTACCTCGCCGCGCGCCGGCTGCCGTCCTGACCCGACCCCTGCCGCAGGCGCGCGTCGGCGGCCCCGCGCGCGATGGAAGCGGTTCCGGCGGCGCGTGCCCGAGCCGGCCGCCGGGTTTCGTAGTCCGATTCGATCGTCTGAGGAAAACGCGCTTTCACGCTACGAGGCGCGCTTCTTTTTCGGCCGTTTCCCGTCGCTACACTCGTCCCATTCAACGGTCCGCGCAGCACGGGGAAGGGTTGCCCGTGCCAGCCGGCGATAACGACAGGACGACGGCACGATGGCTGAACCGAAGGCGCTCCCCCGCGACTGGCAGCGGTTGTTTTCCGCCGGCCGCGGCGTGTCCGGACGGCGCCTCGGGGGCGCGTCGCCGCGCGCCGACCTGTTTCTCGCGACCTTCATCGTCGCGGTCGTCGCGCTGTTCATCCTGCCGCTGCCGCAGGCCGCGCTCGACGGGATGATCTCGCTGAATCTGGCGGCGAGCGTCGTGCTGCTGACGGTGTCGACCTACGTGCCGTCGGCGGTCAGCTTCTCGTCGTTTCCGGCGCTGCTGCTGTTTACGACGCTGTTCCGGCTCGCGCTGAACATCGCGTCGTGCAAGCTGATCCTGCTGCATGCGAACGCCGGCCACGTGATCGACGCGTTCGGGCGGCTGGTGGTCGGCAACAACGTGGTGGTGGGCGGCGTGGTGTTCCTCGTGATCGCGGTCGTGCAGTTCATCGTGATCGCGAAAGGGTCGGAGCGGGTGGCCGAAGTCGGCGCGCGCTTCTCGCTCGATGCGATGCCCGGCAAGCAGATGAGCATCGACGCGGACTTGCGCGCGGGCATCATCAGCGCCGACGAAGCGCGCGAGCGCCGCGAGAAACTCGAGCAGGAATCACAGATGCACGGCGCGATGGACGGCGCGATGAAGTTCGTGAAGGGCGACGCGATCGCGGGCCTCGTGATCGCGTTCATCAACATCGTCGCGGGGATCGCGGTCGGCACGCTGATGCACGGGATGGACATCGGCGAAGCGCTGCAGCGTTACGCGATCCTGACGGTCGGCGACGGGATGGCGTCGCAGATTCCGTCGCTGCTCGTGTCGATCGCGGCCGGCATCGTGACGACGCGCGTCGCGACGCGCGATGCGCGGCAGCGCCAGCTCGGCGAACAGCTCGGCGAGCAACTGGGTGCGCATCCGCGCGCGTTGCTGATCGCGGCGTTCGTGCTGAGCGGTTTTCTCGTCGTGCCCGGTTTCCCGAAATGGTCGTTCGCGCTGATCGCGCTCGGCCTCGGCGCCTTCGCGTTCTCGCAACTGAAGCGCAAGACGTCCGCGCCGAGCTTCAACCTGATTCATGTCGCGGGGCGCGTGGGCGCGGCCGACGACGGCCAGCCCGCGAAGGTGTCGCACGCGGCGGGCGTCACGTCGCTGATCGCGGTGTCGCTGTCCGACGACCTGCGCACGAACCTGAACCTCGCGCAATTGCAGGCGGCGCTGTCGAGCGCGAAGGCGCGCGTCGACGCGGACATCGGCACGGTGTTCCCGCGTATCACGCTGAACGACGACGAAGGCGCGCCGGCCGGCACGTACCGGATCTACCTGCAGGACGTGCTCGTCGCGCACGGCGCGCTGAAGCCGGGCTGGCTGCTGTGGGACGGCGTCGCGCCGCTGCCCGAGCGCGCGGAGCGCCAGCCGGCCGAAGCGTTCGGCCCGTTCGCGACCGCGCTGTGGATCAAGCCCGACGGCGCGGCGCCGGACGGCAAGTGGCTGTCGAGCGAGAGCGCGTTGGCCGCGCACGTCGAGCAGATCGTGCGCCAGCACGCGGACGAGCTGCTCGGCATCCAGGAGACGCAGGCGCTCGTGCATCTGGTGCGCCGCGATCATCCGGAGCTCGTCGGCGAACTGACGCGGCTCGTGCCGCTGCAGCGCGTGACCGAAGTGTTGCGCCGGCTGCTGGCCGAACAGGTGCCGATCCGGAACCTGCGCGTGATCTTCGAGAGCCTGATCACGTGGGCGCCGAACGAGCCCGACGACGTGATCGCGCTGGTCGAGCTCGTGCGCGTCGACCTGCGCCGGATGATCACCGATCGTCACGCGGGCACGGCGCGCCAGCTGCGGGTCGTGCTGTTCGAGCAGAACCTGCAGGAGCGGATCGAGAGCGCGGTGATGCGCACCAAGCAGGGCAATTTCCTCGCGCTGTCGAGCGCGGTCAAGCAGGACATCGGCGAACAGGTGCGCGCGATCGTGCAGGCCGCGCAGGCGGCCGGCCCCGGCGGCCACGGCAACGCGCAGGGTGGCGCGCGGCTCGCGGTGATGGTCGCGCTCGGCGCGCGCCGCTACGTGAAGACGATCCTGCAGCCGGTGCTGCCCGAACTCGCGGTGCTGTCGTACCAGGAAGTCGAGGAGGACGTGCAGTTGCATACGGTCGGCTGGGTGAAGAACCCGCCGGACGACGGCACGGTTGGCGCGGGCGCCGACGTGCGCGCGCCGGGGGCCGTGCAATGACGAGCTCGACGATCCTCGACCTGACGCGCCAGGCGCTGATGCTCGTGCTGCTGCTGTCGCTGCCGATCGTGCTGATCGCGACCGTCACGGGCCTCGTCGTCGCGATCCTGCAGGCCGTCACGCAGGTGCAGGACGCCAATATCGGCATCGCGGTGCGGCTGATCGCCGTGATGGTCGCGCTCGTGCTGCTGTCGGGCTGGCTCGGCGGCGAAGTGCTGCGCTTCGCGCAGCAGGCGCTGGAACGCATGTTCGTTTCTTCCACAGGAGTCCTTTGATGCGTCGACGCGTCGCCTCGATCCGGTTTCAACCGCGCAGCCTGCAACGGGCCGCGCTTGCCGTGTGCGCGACCGCGCTGCTCACGGCGTCGCTGTGCATGGCGCCCGCGCAGCATGCGCGCGCCGCGGACCTGCGCTGGCGCAACAAGCCGTTCACGATCGTCGCGAACGGCAAGAAGATCGGCGACTTCATCCGCGAGCTCGCGTCGTCGCAGGGCGTGACGGCGGTGGTCGACCCGAAGGTCGACGGCGTGATCAGCGGCCGCTTCTCCGGCACGCCGCAGCAGACGCTCGACACGATCTGCTCGACCTACGGGCTCACGTGGTACTACGACGGCTCGTTCCTGTACGTCGATCCGGCCGACCAGTCGCAGACGCAGATGATCCCGATCCCGCCGAATGCGTCCGGCGAAATCGGCCGCGCGCTGCAGGCGATGCAGATTCCGGACAAGCGCTACACGCTGGTGATCAACGATCGTGCGAACAGCGTTTACGTGGCCGGCCCGCGCCGCTATGTCGAGCTCGTGCGGCAGGCGGTCGGCTCGGTTGGCGATCCGTCGGCGAACGGCGCGCATGCGGACATCCGCGCGTTCCGGCTGAAATACGGCTGGGCGTCCGACTTCACGATCAACCGCTCGGGCAAGGAAGTGACGGTGCCGGGCGTCGCGACGATCCTGCGCCGGCTGTTCGGCAAGGGCGGCGGCACGACCGCGGCGCCGTCCAGCACGCCGCTCGGGCAGGCCGCGCGCCAGGTGAAGCTCGGCTCCGGGCTGACGATCGCGGTGCCGCGGCTCGACTTTCCCGACATTTCCGGCGGCCCGCGGCAGGGCGGTTATGGCGGGGCGGACGGCAGCATGGGCGGCGGCTTCTCGCCGTTCTCGAACAACGGCGGCGGCGACACGCTGCCGCAGATCGTCGCCGACCCGGCGATCAACGCGGTGATCGTGCGCGACCTGCCGGAGAACATGTACCGCTACCAGTCGCTGATCGGCCAGCTCGACGAGCGGCCGCGCATCGTCGAGATCAACGTGACGATCATCGACATCAACGAGGATTCGCTCGACAGCCTCGGGATCGACTGGCGCCTGCACACGACGCACGGCGACGTGCAGATCGGCAACGGCCAGAACGCGCTGAACGGCAACACGCAGTACAACGGCGCCGGCAATCCGCCGCTGACGTTCGGCATCGGCACGTCGGAAACCGGGCAGACGGGCGCCTTCATGCCGACCGGCATCGCGCTGACCGCGTCGATCGGCGGGTCGCTGCGCAACTACCTGCTCACGCGCGTGAACGCGCTCGCGCAGAAAGGCCAGGCGCAACTGCGATCGAAGCCGAAGGTGCTCGCGCTCGACAACACCGAGGCGATCCTCGAGAACCTCACGCAGTTCTACGTGCAGGTGCCGGGCTATCAGGATTCGTCGCTGTACAGCGTGACGACCGGCACCAGCATCAAGGTGACGCCGATGATCGTCGACGAGGCGATCCGCAACGCGGCGGCCGTGTCGGGCAACCCGCAGAGCGTGATGATGTCGATCGACATCCAGGACGGCAACATCGTGCCGGGGCAGGCGGTGTCGAATGTGCCGGTGATTCAGCAGCGCAACATCGTCACCAAGACGATGATCGACGAAGGCAAGAGCCTCCTGATCGCCGGTTTCAACGACGACGAGGTGCGGCTGAACAAGAGCGGCGTGCCCTGGCTGTCCGACATCCCGCTGATCGGCAACCTGTTCAAGTACACCGACAAGTCGGGCAACCACATGGAGCGGTTCTACCTGCTGACGCCGCGGGTCGTGACGAGCGCGTCGATGTATGCGCCGGACGGCTCGCCGGTGAATCCGGGCGTCGACGGTCCGGCGAACCAGGAAGGGATGTCGATGTATCGCCCGCCGGACAACGACGTCACGGTGCCGCTGACGCCGAAGCCGCTGCCCGGCACGAAATTCGGTCCGCCCGCGTTGCCGCCGCCGAAGGATACGGCGGCGTCGCAGCCCGCGGCGACGACCGCAGGAGTGGTCACGCATGTCGACGAGCATCATTGATCCGCACGGCGACGGCGCATTGCCCGGCGGCGCGGCGGGCGGAGCCGGCTCGGCCGCCGCGCTCGCGTCGCCGTGGAACCTGTGCTTCCTGAGCGGGCCGATGTACGGCCGCACGATGTCGCTCGCGCGCGGCGCGAACTGGGTCGGCACGGCGGCCGACTGCGAGGTGATCCTGCCCGATCGCGAGATCGGCGCGAAACAGGTGTGCCTGCAGGTCGGCGCGCTCGCGGTGACGGTGCAGAACCACGGCGGCGACGCCGGCGCGCCGGTGCTGTTCAACGACGAGCCGCTCGGCACCGGCCGCCGCTCGTTGACGCCGAACGACGTCGTGACGGTCGGCTCGATCCGGCTCGGCATCGCACGGCATGCGCAGGCGAGCGTCGCGGTGCCCGACGAAACCGATGCGCCGGACGCCGCGCGCGAAGCCGCGTGGCTCGGCTGGCTCACGGGCGGGCTACGGCGGCTGGGCAGCCGGCGGCTCGTGATCGCGCTGGTCGCGCTGTGGGTCGGCGTGCTGCTCGGCGCGCTCGGCTACGGCTTCGTCGCGTGGTTGGGGCGGCTGCCGTGGCAGCACGAATCGGTGCTCGCGCGCACGCACCGGCTGCAGCAACTGCTGCACGCGTATCCGGAGCTGGCGGTCGCGCCGCGCGACGACGGCGTGATCGTGTCGGGCTACGTGAGCGACCCGGCCGCGCGCGAGCGCGTCGCGCAGATCGTCGCGGGCGTCGACAACGCGGCGCTCGGCAACATCTACGTGGTCAGCGATCTCGTGGCGACCGCGCAGACCTATTTCAGCGACACGGCGCTGACGGTCACGTATCTCGGCCGCGGCCGGATCGAGCTGACGGGCACGGCCGCGCGCGCGCAGATCGAGCCGCGCATCCGCAACTACATGAAGGACGCGCGCCCGGCGCTCGAGGTGGTCGATCACGTGCGCGATGCCGATGCGGCCGCGCCGCGCACGGCGACGACGCTCGGCGGCACGGCGGGCATTCCGGAGATCACGACCGTGTTCGCCGGCGACGGCGACCAGCGCTACATCGAGACGGTCGACGGCAGCCGCTATTTCGAAGGCGCGCGGCTGAAGGAGGGCGCGACCGTCGTGTCGATCGGCCCGGACGAGGTCGTGTTCGAACGCAACGGCCAGCGCATCACGATGCCGCTCGGCGGCCCGTCGACGCGTGCGCCCGAGCAGGCGCCGGCGCCGCCCGTGGCGCCGCTCGCGAGCGGTGCGGCGGCGGGCGTCGCGCAGCCGGTGCCGGGGCCGACGCTGTTGCCGCGCGAGCCGGCGGCCGGTGTATCGACGAAGGAGGCGGCGCACTAGCGTCGCGACGAATCAGGCGCAGCGCGAATCGCGCTGCGCGCATCACGCGACACGTCGCCGGCAGGCGGCGCGTCACGTCATCGGCGGGGCATGGGGCCGCCGCCGGCAACGCAAGTGAACGTCACGTAAAGGAGCGAAACATGACTGCCCCCACCGGTAGCGCAACCGACACGAAGCAAGTCCAGCAACAGGCGGACGACCTGACCAAGACGCAGCTCGAACTGACGAAGATCAACTTCCAGGTTCAGCAATCGACTGCGACGTTCGAAACCAGCAACGCAGTGACCGCGCAGGAGGGGACGGCGAACGCCCAGGTCGCGCAACACCTGAGTTCCGCCGGCCGCGCGTGATGCCGGTCGCCGGCCGTGCCGCGCGACGCCGGATGCCGGGGCCGCCCGTGACGGGCGCCCGGTGCGGCGTGGGTGCGTGCCGGCCGGCCCGTTTCCGGCCCTGCCGGTCAAGGAGGACACGATCATGTCGGTAACAGGCGTAGGCGCGGCGCCGCCGGGCGCAGCCGCGCTCGCGAGTGCCGCACAGCAAACGGGCGCGACGTCCGATCCGGCGCAGGTGCGCCAGTTCGATGCGCTGATGCAGCCGGGCGCGTCGTCGGCCGCACCCCCGTCTTCGTCCGGTGTCGCGATGTCGCGCGCACCGGCGGATGCGGCGCCGGCCGTGCAGATGACGCCCGCGCAGGCGAACCAGTCGTCGCTCGTCGAGCGATTGCGCACCTACGGCAACGATCTCGATTCGCGGTACGCGAACATCGACAAGCACCGCAGCGAGATGCTGACGTCGATGGCGGACAGCCGCAGCGATCCGCTGATGACGATGGGGAAGGCGATGGATTTCCAGTGGACGGCAACCACCACGATTTCGGAATACCAGTTGAGCCTGTCGGTTGCGCAGGCGGCGAACGGCTTCACGCACACGGTGCTGAAGACGCAGGAGTGACGAAAGCCGGTGCGTGTGCCTGCAACGGCCGCGCGCCCTGAAGCGGACAAACGATGACGACGATCGATTCGACGCCGCGCACGCATGCGTGGCGCAGCCGGGCGGCGCGCGCGCTGCTCGCGGGGCTGCTCGTGCTGTTGGCCGGGTGCCAGAAGGAGCTGTACTCGGGCCTGTCGGAGCGCGATGCGAACCAGATGGTCGCGGTGCTCGGCGACGCGGGCATCAGCGCGTCGAAGGACAACGATGCGCGCGACACGTCGGACCGCAACGCGTGGCTCGTGAGCGTCGCGGACGGCGACATGCAGGCGGCGCTCACGGTGCTGCAGGCGAACGGGCTGCCGAAGCCGAGCTATGCGAGCCTCGGCGAGCTGTTCCAGAAGCAGGGGCTCGTGTCGACCCCGGCCGAGGAGCGCGTGCGCTATCTGTACGGCGTGTCGCAGGACCTGTCGCGCACGCTGCAGGACATCGAAGGCGTGGTAGTCGCGCGCGTGCAGGTCGTGATTCCGGAGAACGATCCGCTCGCGGACAAGATCAAGCCGTCGTCGGCCGCGGTGTACATCCGCTACCGGCCGGGCGTCGACCTGCGCGCGATGGCGCCGATGGTCAAGGATCTCGTCGCGCACAGCATCGAAGGGCTGCAGTACGACAACGTGTCGCTGTTCCTGCAACCGGCCGCCGCGCGCGCGACGCGCGTGGACGGCATCGGCAGCGCTGTGTCGGACATCCTGCGGCTGCGCTCGCCGCTCGGCTGGCTGGTGTTCGCGCTGATCCTGCTGACCTGCGCGGTGATCGCACTGTCGGCCGCCCGGCGCGGGATGTTCGGCGCGCGCCTCGCGGGCCTGGTCGGCGCACCGCGCGGCGCGAACGGCGGTGGTTCGGCCGCGCAGCAGGCAGGCGGCGGGCTGCGTACGCCGGACGGCGCGCG
>FTHQ01000012.1_pt2 | contig 56279 bp, 67 predicted proteins | sample 1641001 | NCBI WGS metagenome assembly FTHQ01 (sample SAMEA3914872, study PRJEB12502) | metagenome | biome: forest; material: soil | place: Canada | collected 2011-07-03 | depth 0.3 m | reverse complement strand
GCGGCGTCCCCCTCGCCGCCCGAGGCGGCCTCCACGTCGACCGCCCGCCGCCCGGTGATCGCCGCGGCCGCCGCGAGCGCCGACGCCGCGACGCTCGCGCGCGGCCGCTACCTCGCGCTCGCCGGCGATTGCGCCGCGTGCCACGACGCCGCCGACCATACGCCGTACGCGGGCGGCCAGCCGGTGAATTCGCCGTTCGGGCCGATCTACGCGCCGAACATCACGCCGGACCCGACGCACGGGATCGGCCACTACACGCTGCGCCAGTTCGACGATGCACTGCGGCGCGGCGTGCGCGCGGACGGCAGCCGGCTGTATCCGGCGATGCCGTACCCGTCGCTCGCGCACCTGACCGACGACGACGTGCGCGCGCTGTATGCGTATTTCATGCGCGGCGTCGCGCCGTCCGCGAACGCGGCCAAACTCACGCAACTGCCGTTTCCGTTCAACCAGCGCTGGGCGCTGGGGCTGTGGAGCCTCGTGTTCGCGAACCGCGACCGGTTCACGCCGCAGCCGTCGCAGTCGGCCGAATGGAATCGCGGCGCGTATCTCGTGCAGGGGCTCGGCCATTGCGGCGCGTGCCATACGCCGCGCGGGCCGGCCTACAACGAACGCGGCTACGACGAGCGCAGCCCCGCGTTCCTGACCGGCGGCATCAACGATCACTGGTTCGCGCCGAACCTGACCGGCGCGAGCCCGGACGGCCTCGGCCGCTGGTCCGCCGACGATATCGCCGCGTTCCTGCGCAGCGGCCATGCGGCGCGCGGCGCGGTGTTCGGCGCGATGGCGCCGGTCGTCGGCGAAAGCACCGCGTTGCTGACCGATGCCGACCGCCATGCGATCGCCGTGTACCTGAAGTCGTTGCCGGCGCAACCGACTGCCGCGACGAATCCGCTGGGCGTCGGCGTGCCGCGGCTGACGGCCGCCGGCCCGCGTCCGGAAGGCGGCCAGCAGGCGCCGGGGGCCGGCGTGTATGCGGGGTTCTGTGCGCGTTGCCACGGTGCGGACGGCACGGGCGTGCGTGATCGGGGGCCGGCGCTCATAGGCAACTCCGTCGTGCTCGCAGCCGATCCGACCAGCACGATCCGGATCGTGGTCGAAGGCGCCCGGCCCGCGCCGGGCAAGCCGGGGCCGGTGCAACGGATGCCGGCGATGCGCGGCGCGCTGACGAGCGGCGAAATCGCGGCGGTGGTCAGCTACGTGCGCGGCGCGTGGGGGAATCGGGCCGCGCCGGTGTCGGAGCAGGAGGTGCGGCGGTTGCGGGGAGCGATACACAAGTAGCGTGTCGGTGTCGTCGCACGCGCATCGAAACCGTTCAGCGATCGCCGACGATTCGATCTCGGGTGTTCATCCACACGGAGCCTGACTTCATCGACGCACCGGATCAGCGCGCCAGCACCGCCACCGCCTTGATCTCGACGACATAACCCGGCGCGCCGCCGAGCATGTGCGCGCCGACGGCCGTCCACGCGGGCCGCGGATGCGCATCGAAATAGCGGTCGCGCACCTGCATGAACAGCGGCAGGTCGCGCATGTCGGTGTGAAACGTCGTGAGGTCGACCACATCGTCGAACGATGCGCCGGCCGCCTCCAGCACCTGCTTCAGGTTCTCGAACGCCTGCACGATCTGCGCTTCGCGATCCTCGACCAGCTGCATCGCCGCGTCGCGGCCGATCTGGCCGGATACGTAAAGCGTATCGCCGACCTTCAGTCCCGGCGCGTAGCCGATCTTCTCGTACACCGCTTCCATTCCCGCCGGAACGATGGCTTTGCGTTCATGCATGATTGTCTCCGTGGCCGGCATCGTCGCGCCGGCCGTATGCGGTTGTCGATGAAACAATGGCCAGCGATACGCCCTTCAACCCGTATCGCCGCCCGCCACCGGCAGCACCGTGCCGGTGATGTAGCTCGCCTCGTCCGACGCGAAGAACAGGATCGGCGCGATCTGCTCGTCGAGGCTGCCGTAGCGCTTGAAGTACGTCGATTCCGTCACCTGCCGCACGGCCTCGCCCATCCACGCCTGTTCCTGCTCGGTGTCGCCGGCCGCATTGCGCGGCACGCGGCGGCGGCGCGCTGGTACCGCCCGGCGCGGTGGCGACGACGCGGATGTTGTGTTCCGCATATTCCATCGCAAGCGCCGACGTCAGCGCGTTGACGCCGCCCTTCGCCGCCGAATACGGCACGCGCCGGATGCCGCGCGTCGCGTTCGACGAGATGTTGACGATCGTGCCGCCGCCGCGCGCGAGCAGGTGCGGCAGCACGGCGTGACAGGCATAGAGCGTCGGCATCAGCGAGCGGCGGATTTCCGCGTCGATCTGCGCAGGCTCGAACTCGGCGAACGGCCGCATGCGGATCGCGCCGCCGACGCCGTTGATCAGGATGTCGATGCGGCCGAACGTCCGCACCGCGTGCGCCATCGCGGCATGCGCGCCTTCGTACGTCTCGAGATCGGCGACGAAGCCGGCCGTATCGCCGCCCGGCGCTTCCGCGGCCACCTCGGCCACGAAATCCGCGCGATCGACGAACAGCACCTTGCCGCCCTCTGCCGCCGCGCGCAGCGCGACACCGCGGCCGATGCCCTGCGCCGCGCCGGTGACGACGACGACCTTGCCGGAGAATCGTTGCATGGTCATGCCGCCTTTGCCGTGACGTTGGGGGTGAACTTCTCGTAGTGGAAGCTGTTCGGCTTCACGCCTGCGTCGTCGAAGTACTGGCGCACCGCGTCGACCATCGGCGGCGGCCCGCACAGATACACGTCGACGTCGCCGTCGTTCAGCGCGTCGGCCGGGATGTGCTGCGTGACCCAGCCCTTGCGCGGATGGCTCGACGCGGCGTCCGCGACGATCGTCGCGAAGCTGAAGTTCGGCAGCCTCGCCGCCACCGCCTCAAGCGCGTCGACCAGCACGAGATCGAGATCGCGCGTCACGCCGTAGACCAGGTGCACCTTCTGCTGCGAGCCGCTGCGCGCGAGCACCTCGAGCATCGACAGGAACGGCGCGAGGCCCGTACCGCCGGCGAGGAACAGCAGCGGCCGCTGCACGTCGCGCAGGTAGAAGCTGCCGAGCGGCCCGTACAGTTCGAGCGTGTCGCCGGGCTGCGCCGATTCGAGCCACGTGCTCATCACGCCGCCTGGAATCTTCTTGATCAGGAAGCCGACCTTCGCGTCGCCCGGCGCCGACGAGAACGAATACGAGCGATGCTGGCCGCTGCCCGGCACGCCGATGTTCACGTACTGGCCCGGCAGGAACACCGGCGCGCTGGCGCCGACGTCGAGTTCGAGCACGACAGCCGCATCGTTGTGCTGCTCGACCTTCGTGACCGTCGCGGCAAAGGCGCTCTCCCCGGTCTTGCAGGCGACCGACGACGTCGGCACCGCGATCACGCAATCGCTTTGCGGCACCATCTGGCAGGTCAGCACGAGGCCGCCGTCCTTCTCGTCCTCGGTCAGCGCATCGTCGATGTAGTCGTCGCCGAGGTCGTAGCGGCCGCTTTCGGCGCGGCACTTGCAGGTGCCGCACACACCGTCGGAGCAATCCATCGGCAGGTTGATCTTCGCGCGAAAGGCTGCATCGAGCACCTTCTCGCCGGCCTTGCAGTCGATGAAGCGGGTCACCCCGTCCTCGAAATTCAGTGCAATCTTGTAGCTGGACATCGCGTCACCTCCACTTCCTTTCATGACAGGCCAACGGCGTCAGACGTGATAGACGTCGAGCACCTGCCGGATGTAGTCGTTCTTCAGCACGATCTTCTTGCGTGAAATCAGCAGCGCGTCGCCCGTGCGTCGCAACGTGACGAACATCGTGCCGAAGAAGTGATCGGTCACGCGATAACGGTGGTTCAGCGTGTGAAAGTTGTAGCGCACGTCGACCTCGTCGTCGCGTTCGGCCAGCACCTCGACGTTCGTCACGTTGTGGCTGGTACGCGGCTCGGGCGTCGATGCGCCGCTGCGCTCGGTCTTGATCCGGAACACGCGATCCTCGAGGCCGCCGCGGTCCGCGTAATACATCAGCGAGATCTGGCTCTGCGGATCGTCGGTCGGCCGATCGTCGTCGTCCCATGCGGGCATCCAGTACGTGACGTCCTCCGTGTAGCAGGTCAGCCACGCGTCCCACTCGCGATCGTCAAGCAGGCGCGCTTCGCGATACAGCGCCGCGCAAATCGTCCGGTAATCGAAGCTCATGCCGCCACCTCCCCGCGTTCCTTCTTCAGCGCATCGCGCATCACGTGCACCCAGTGTTCGTGCTGGCACACGAACAGCCCTTCGTCCTCGCTGCGTTCGCCCGAAATGCGCGGGTTCAGCCCCATCTTTTTCGCGTTCTCGTCCGGCCCGTCGACCCACAGCGGCGCGCCGCGCGACAGGTCGTTCCACATCGCCGTGATGCCCGCATAGCCGGCCTGGCACGCGCGGAACTCTTCGAGATCGTCGGCCGTGCCCATGCCGGTCACGTTGAAGAAATCCTCGTACTGGCGGATCCGCGTCGTGCGATCGGCCTCGCTCTCGCCTTTCGGCGCGAAGCAGAAGATCGTGACTTCGGTCCTGTCGACGCCGAGCGGTCGCACCACGCGGATCTGCGTGCTGAACTGGTCCATCAGGAACACGTTCGGATACACGCACAGGTTGCGCGTCTGGTTCACGATGAAGTCGGCCTGCACGTCGCCGACGCGCGCCCGGATCTCGTCGCGGTGCTGATACACGGGCCGCACCTCCGGGTTCATCGTCTGCGTCCACAGCAGTATGTGGCCGTGGTCGAAGCCGTACACGCCCGCGACCGACTTGCTCCAGCTGTTCGCGTCGACCGCCTTGGTGCCGTCCGCCTTACGGCGGCCCATCGTCGCCGCATAGTTCCAGTGCACGGTGCTGACGTGATAGCCGTCGCAACCGTTCTCCATCTGCATCTTCCAGTTGCCTTCGTAGATGTAGGACGAGTTGCCGCGCAGCACTTCGAGCCCGTTCGGCGCCTGGTCGACGATCTGGTCGATGATCACGCGCGCTTCGCCGAGGTAGTCCTCGAGCGGCAGCACGTCCGCGTTGAGGCTGCCGAACAGGAAGCCGCGATAGTTCGCGAAGCGCGCGACCTTCTTCAGGTCGTGCGAGCCGTGCGTGTTGAACTGCACCGGGTATTCGGTCGTCTTCTCGTCCTTCACCTTCAGCAGCTTGCCGGTGTTCGAGAAGGTCCAGCCGTGGAACGGGCACGTGAAGCTGCCCTTGTTGCCGTGCTTGCGGCGGCACAGCATCGCGCCCTTGTGCGCACACGCATTGATGACCGCATGCAGCTCGCCGGTCTTGTCGCGCGTGATGACGATCGGCTGGCGGCCGATCCACGTCGTGTAGTAATCGTTGTTGTCGGGAATCTGGCTTTCGTGCGCCAGATACACCCAGTTGCCCTCGAAGATGTGCTTCATCTCGAGCTCGTACAGCGCCGCGTTCGTGAAGATGTCGCGGCGGCAACGGAAGACGCCGGCCGCCTTGTCATCCTGCACGGCGGTTTCCAGCAGGTGATCCAGGTCGTTCGTAGCGTCGATCGTGATGGACATGATGGCTCCTTCCATGCGCGTGCCGCGTCCTGCAAGCACGCTCGCATCGGTATCGGTTGAATCTCGGGGGGACCGGCCGGCAGCGGCGGCGCACGCGCGCCGCCGTGCCGCCGGTGGTTATGCCGCGGCGGACGCGCGCAGGCGTTCGACGATCTGGTTGTCCTTGCCCTGCACGCGCGGCGTCAGCACGAAGTTGAACTCGATGTCCTGGTACGCATCGGCCTTCATGCCGAGCGCCGTGCCGCCGGTTCTTTCGGTCACGGGCGGGATCAATTCCTCGCGCGTCGCATACGCGAAGTCGTCCCAGATCAGCGGATCGCCGTCGATGTTGAACTGTGTCGTCAGCTTGCGGTGATCGTCGCTCGTCACGAAGAAGTGCACGTGCGCCGGACGGTTGCCGTGGCGGCCGAGGCGGTTCAGCAATTGCTGCGTCGCGCCCTGCGGCGGGCAGCCGTAGCCGACCGGCATCAGTGTGCGGAATTCGTACTTGCCGTCGGCGCCCGTTTTCACCGCGCCGCGCAGGTTGAAATCGCTCTGCTTGCCGGTCGGGTCGAAGTGCGAATAGAAGCCCTTCGAATTCGCGTGCCAGCATTCGACCACCGCGCCGGCGATCGGCTTGCCGTCGAGACCGGTGACCGTGCCGTGGATCACGAGCGGGCCCGCGCCGTCGTCCGCGTCGAGGTCGATCTTCGCGACGCTGTCGCGCACCGGTGCTCCGGCCACGTACAGCGGCCCCTCGATCGTGCGCGGCGTGCCGCCGTCGAGCCCGATCGCCTCGTCCTCGGCGTCCATCCGGATGTCGAGATACTTCTCGAGACCGAGGCCGGCCGCGAGCAGCGCTGCTTCGCCATCCTGACCGAGCTTGTTCAGGTAGTTGACGCCCGCCCACACTTCGTCGGGCGTGATGTCGAGATCGTCGATCGCCTTGAACAGGTCGCCGAGCAGGCGCAGCACGATCTGCTGCGTGCGTGCATTGCCGCCGGTGCCGCTTCCGCCCGCGTTCGACGCGGCCTTCAGCAGGTCCTGCACTTCCCGGGTATCGAAAACTTTGACGCTCATGATGCTGTCTCCACGTGTATTTGGGGGATGACGGTCGTTGCCTGACTCGACTTACCGCGCGACTTTCGTCAGCCCGTCGCGGGTGAAGCGCCTGACCTTGTCCTCGTCGAGCGCGATGCCGAGACCGGGGCCGTCCGGCACGGTCAGTTCGAAGTCGCTGTAATCCAGCGGCTGCGTCAGGATTTCTTCGGTGATCAGCAGCGGCCCGAACAGTTCGGTGCCCCACTGCAGGTTCGCGATACTCGCGAACAGGTGTGCGGATGCCACCGTGCTGAACGCGCCTTCGAGCATCGTGCCGCCGTACAGCTCGATGCCGGCCGCATCCGCGATCGCGGCCACGCGCTGCGCGGCGAAGAGGCCGCCGCTCTGTTCGATCTTGATCGCGAACACGTCCGCGCCGTGCTGCTTCGCGATGTCGAATGCGCTGTCGGGGCCCTGCAGGATTTCATCGGCCATCAGCGCGACGGGGAAGCGGCGCATCAGGCGCGCCAGCGCCGCGGCCGATGCGACCGGCTGCTCGACCAGTTCGCAGCCCGCATCGGCGAGCGCCGGAATCGCGCGCGCGGCCTGCGTTTCGCTCCACGCCATGTTCACGTCGACGCGCACCGACGCGCGATCGCCGACCGCCTTCTTGATCTCGGCCACGTGCCGGATATCCGTTTCCGGCGCTTTCGCGCCGATCTTCAGCTTGAATACGTTGTGGCGGCGCGCGTCGAGCATGCGTTCGGCTTCGGCGATGTCGGTGGCCGTGTCGCCCGACGCGAGCGTCCATGCAACCGGCAGGCGATCGCGGCGACGGCCGCCGAGCAGTTCGCTGACCGGCACGCCGAGCCGCTTGCCGTGCGCGTCGAGCAGCGCGGTTTCGAGCGCGCTTTTCGCGAAGTGGTTGACCTTCGCAAGCTTGCCGACGAATGCCATCAGCGTCTGGACGCGCGTGGCGTCACGGCCGACGATCGCCGGTGCGAGATACGCGTCGATCGCGAGCTTCATCGCTTCCGGGCTTTCCGGGCCGTAGGCCATGCCGGCGATCGTCGTGCCTTCGCCGATACCGGTCACGCCGTCGCTGCAGAACACCTTCACGAGCATCAGCGTCTGGCCGTGCATCGTGGCCACCGACAGCTTGTGCGGGCGGATCGTCGGCAAGTCGACGAGACGGGTTTCGATGCGTTCGATGGTGGCGGAGGACATGGGGCGCGCTGCGTGGGGGCTGTTCATGGAACGGATTTATACGCGGCGGGGAAATGGGGCGTCCAATACTTTTGGGCAGGATTTTTGATACCTGGTGGGTATTGAAATCCGGCCGTGGGCGCGAAATATTGCGGTGCGCCATACCTGTTTTGGTTAGGTAGGCGGGCTCGGAGGGTTGATGGAACGGGGTTGCGCGGGGGTGGGGAGCGGTTGGGCGGGAGCCTATCGAGGCTGCTTGCGGCAGTGGGAAAATCGGCTGAAAACCGGTGCCCTACGGAGTCGGATCAGGGTTTTCCTGAGGGGAAAACGGTGGAGCTGGACGTCCGGCCTTCAGGAGCGGTCTCTGCGAACGATCGAAAGGAGGCGGGCAGACGGAGATTGACGTTGTTGTCGATACGCGTCGTCCAACAGACGCTGACGGCCACTATCGGCCAAAACCGGTCGTGGACCAACAACAGCAACCAGACATCCGGTAGGCAGGTCGAGTTCCGACAACGGACACGCACGCTTTCATGGCGATCCATTCTTCCCATCTGGCCGGTGTTTGTTACGACCGCCCCCTCAATTTCCTGAAGATGAGCGGCATTGCTTCAGCATCCAGCCCATCCATGTCAACCAGTCGCAGGGACTTCACCATGTCCAGCGTCGAACGCTTGTACTTCTTGAAATGCGGCGACTGGATATGTGCGTCGTACGCATCGTGGCTCGCATAGATTTCCACAATCTTGATGTGCGTCGGGCTATCCTTTTGAGCCATCGGGAAAATGCACACTACCCCCGGCTCGACGCGCATCGACGCCTCGGCCTCCTCGTTCAAGATGCGCCGATATGCTTCGAGATGCTGATTGAATATCTCGATTTCGGAGATACGGACTAACATTTTTGGCTCCTGCGCATGGACGTTACCGTGCTGCCCCAACGGCAGTACCGCACACATCACAACGAGCGCGAAGAGGATAAGACGTCGGCACTCGATGAACGGCCCCTTCATATCTATTTTCGCATTCGATGTTCGTCCAGCGGCGGTACGTTCGACCGCGGCGGCGAGTTCGCAAGCTGCCGCCATTGAACGTACCGCCGCTCGCGACATTCAGTTCCGCGGCATTGAAATCGTCGGCGGATGTTCCGGAAGCGGTGGCACGATGCCATCCACCGGATGGGGGACATACGGCGCTTCGAGCGCGGCGATTTCGTCCTGCGTCAGCGAGAAGTCGAGCGCGCCGATGGCGGTTGCCAGATGCTCGGGCTTCGTTGCCCCGATGATCGGCGCGGTGATCGCCGGCTTCGTCAACAGCCACGCCAGTGCGACGTGCGCGCGCGGCACATGATGCGCCTCGGCGATACGCGCGACGACGTCAACCACCTTCTGGTCCTGGATTTCAGCGTTCCGATACATTTGCAGCGCAAAGGCATCGTTCTGCGTGCGGCGCGTGGTTTCGCTCCAGTCGCGCGTCAGCCTGCCGCGCGCCATCGGGCTCCATGGAATGACCCCGACGCCCTGGTCGGCGCAAAGAGGCAACATTTCGCGTTCCTCCTCCCGATAGAGCAGGTTGTACTGCGGTTGCATGGAGATGAAGCGTGTCCAGCCGTTGCGTTCCGCGACGTGCTGCATTTTCGCGAAGCGCCATGCCTCCATCGACGATGCACCGATGTAGCGGGCTTTGCCTGACTTCACTATGTCGTGCAGCGCCTCCATCGTTTCCTCCACAGGCGTGCCGTGGTCGAAACGGTGGATCTGGTAGAGGTCGACGTAATCCATGCCGAGGCGGGTCAGACTGTCGTCGATCGACTGAAGCAGCGCTTTCCGCGAGAGAAACCCGGTATTGGGTGAATTGCGCCACGGAAAGAACGCCTTGGTGGCGACGACGACCTCTTCGCGCCGCGCCATGTCGTTGAGCGCTCGGCCCGTGATCTCCTCGGAGCTTCCGCCCGAATAGATATTGGCAGTGTCGAAGAAGTTGATGCCCGCCTCGAGCGCTTGCCGAAAAAACGGGCGGGAGGCTGCTTCATCGAGGGACCAAGGCTGGGGCAGGCGGGCAGGCTCCCCATAGCTCATGCATCCCAGGCAAAGACGAGATACTTTCAGGCCCGTTCGGCCCAGATTGACATATTCCATGTTCACCTTCAAAGGTCTACGGTCACATAACGCCGATAAGCAGACTGCGGCAGGCCCGTGGTTGACGATTTATCCCGCGTCAGCGCTACACGACAACCACGGACCGACACCGCGATAGACGCTGCCGCAGCAGTCAAGCGTCGCGCGACGCGAACAGCGACTCCCAGCCGACGAACGGGCCGAGCGGAATGATCTCCCAGTCGATCAGGCCGACCTTGGCCAGCGGAAACTCGGCGAGCGCCTGTCTCGCGGCATCGACCGAATCGCTTTCGGCAATGATGGCGACGCCCGGGCGGTCCTGACGGAACGAGATTTCGCGCACGAAGCCCGTTTTATACAGATGCCACGCATGGCGCACTTCTTCGAAAAGATGGGGCTGATAGGCGTCCGGGCTGGCCCCCGGCAGCGGGACGTCGAGACAAAGCAATTTCATCGTGCGGCTCCTGACATGAACTGGCTGGTCACGTGAGCGACGCGCTCGCCCAGATACGCAGCGGTATCGATATCGCTCTCGATGGGGGTGATGTCCGGTGATGCATCATCCGATTGCGCCATCGCGCCCAGCCATCCGCCGACACGATTCTTCTCCTGCGGCGACTTGCCCGGGAAGATATCGAGTCCGACCCAGATCATCCCGTGCTGGGCGGCAAACAGCGCCATCGTGACGAGGGAATTCAGCTTGTCGCCGTGCATGGCGCCCGAATTCGTGAAGCCTGCGGCAATCTTGTTCCGCCACGACTGGGGAATCCACGCGGGCCGCGTCGAGTCCTCCATCACCTTTTTGAGCCTCGCGCTGACGGTGCCGTTGTAGGTCGGCGAACCGAAGATGATCGCGTCGCTCGCGGCGAGTTTTTCCCAGGGCGTATCGCCATCTGCAACGGCGATCAACTGCGCTTCGGCACCCGGCACGCGACGAACGCCGTCTGCAACGGCTTGGGCCTGTTTCGCGGTGTGGCCATAGCCACTGTCATAGAGGATCGTGATGAGCATTGAAGACTCGCAAGCTTCGGACGGAGGGGCGATGTCCACCATTGTCACCAGCGTCACTCATTACGAGAAGTTCTGGCAGGGTTGAACCACCCTCAACTGCAAGTTTAGAATCCGGCTGCGCGGCGACAGGTCGGCGCGATGTCAGTCATGGAGGAAATGTGGATTCTTCGCAGCGTGTTCGAGCCATCGTTTCTCTCGTCCAGGCCGTGGATGCGGGAAGTTTTGCGGCAGCGGCCCGACAATTGGGCGTCACGTCGGCTGCCGTGAGCAAGAACGTGGCGGGCCTCGAAAAAGCACTGGGTGTGCGGCTGATGAACCGGACGACCCGCACACTCAAACTCACAGAGGAAGGCGAGGTGTTTTTGCGCCACGCGCGCATCGCACTTGAAACACTGGATGCCGCGATCGATACGGTTTCCGCCCAGCGGGCCGTGCCGGCCGGGCGCGTGCGGATTTCGACGAGTGCCGCCTTCGGGCATAACCACGTGCTTCCGGCGCTGCCCGCGCTGCTCGCTCGCTACCCGGCGCTGTCGGTCGAGGTCGATTTCGACGATCGGGTCATCGATATTGTCCGGGACGGTTACGACATTGCGGTAAGAGGCGGCAACATCCCGGATTCCGCGCTCGTGACTCGCCCCATTTGTCGCTTGAATACAGTACTGGTAGCGTCTCCCGACTATCTGGCGAACCATGGCGTGCCCGAAACGCCGGATGCGTTGCACGCGCACCGGCTCATTGCACGGCGATTCCTGAGCGGCCAGGTCGCGCCGTGGAACTTCACGGGCGACGACAAAAGCATCACGACGATCGACCCCTCCGGCAAGGCAATGCTGACACTATCCGCACCGGAATCGCTGGTGCAGGCGGCGTGCGATAGCGTTGGCATCGCGGAGGTCGGGGTGCATCTTGCGTGGGATCGGTTGCGTTCCGGTGCGCTGAAGGTCATTCTCCACAGGTTTCACCATCCCGGAAGCTATGAGATGGTGATGCAGTATCCACACCGGGCGCTTGTCGCGCCACGAGTGCAAGTTACCGTCAAACATCTGCTGGAAGCGCTAACGGCGGATAGCAAATTGCATGTGCCTACGGATGCCTTGGATAGCTATAGCGTGTAGCAGTCAGCCATCGTTGTATTACCAAACGTGTGGTTCCGCGTGGAAACTGCGTGTGCAGCACCGCGACGACCGGAAGTATTCATCGAGCGACCGCCGAAGATCGACAAACCGACGTTGCACGTCCGATGCGGTGAAAGGCGACTCTGGGTCGGTAACTGCCACTCGGAAGAAGCGTGAGCGCAGGTCTTGTCGCGTCATCAGATCGCATGCCGCAAAAAACCGCCCCCCAACTGTCCAATTTGAAGCGCGGCGCGATATTTCAGCACGTCGACGCGCGATAAATTCGGGAGCGGATGTCTTGCGATACGTAGAAAGAAATTGCAGCTGTTGCCGGCAGTAGGCGGTCGGTCAAAACTTGCGGGTGCTAAACTGCGCCCTTCAATTTACTGTGAGCTGACGATGACGAAGGACGTCCCGTACCTGAACGGTCTGCGCGCTTTCGCCGCGATCTGGGTAGTGGTCGCCCATTGCATGATCTGGGGTGGATGGACTCTCACCCCTATACCTGATCCGAAGCTTGCAGTAGATCTGTTCATGATGATCTCAGGCTATCTCATGGCTTACAACGCCAGACTGCGAGATTCGGTCGAGCCGATGACACGACCGTCTTCATGGCTACGCTTCTATATCCGACGATACTTCCGTATTGCGCCAGCGTACTACGTTTCTCTCGTATTCGCGGTTGTCACTTCGACAACGTTCCTCAAGGGCTACAAGGTACTGCAGCTATTGAACCCGGATTTTTGGGGGAGTGGTGGGATCTATGATCCTTCGACTATCACTTACACGGCAGGCAACCTAGCAGCCCACGTCACGTTCGCTTTTGGCCTGCTGCCGCGTTATACGTTCTCCACCATGCTTCCTGACTGGAGCTTGAGTCTCGAAATGCAGTTTTATCTTGCCTTTCCTTTCCTCTATATTCTGATGCGGAAAGCTGGCGCCGTCACCACTGCTATCCTATTAGGCGTATCGGCATTCGCGATCGCTCGCACACTCACCGGCGTGTTCCCCGAGCCCGGTTTCTTGCCACTCAAACTTTCCCTTTTCTTGGTCGGCATGCTGATCGCTGAGATTCCATTCGGCGTGACTTTCCGGCAGAAGGCAGCGATCGCGACGCTGACCGCAACACTCCCTTTTGCACAGGAATCGACTTACCACGGGCAATGGTGGTTGTTGCCGATACTTTCCATTATGTTGTACGTGCTCACAGTCACAGGAACGGAAGACTCGTCTAGGGCAACGTTCGCGACCAAAGTGCTGGGAAGCCGTATGGCATATGCGCTTTCCGATGCATCGTACGGCATATATTTGTTTCACGGCTTCTTCATTGCACTTTCCGGCTCAACACTATTTGGCGACGCGGGCCTGCTGCAGCTGAACGGCAACTATCGAAGTGCCGTACTGTGCGCCATTGCACTACCTGGATCAGCCCTGCTCGCAATGCTCATCCATCGATATGTCGAGCGCCCCGGTGTGAATCTTGGGCGCTCCGCGGCGAACATATTCACCAGCAACACCCCGAAGTTACGCTGATTGCCCTTCGATCGGCTCCGGTAGGCCTGCCAGAAGCGCCTCCGGGACGCTTGAGAAATACGCGTGGTATCGAGGATCGTCGAGTGATACCTGTCCTTGATGGGGCCACGCCAACGGGTCCTGTGGACAGTTGAAGACCGAAATGATCGATGTTTCAGTATCGTCACTGAATTGAACGTTTAGCAACTCCATGCTGTTCCTCAGAATTTGTAACTCGATATAAAACACGAGAAGGTCATCGTTCCAGCGCTTGCCGTTGCAACATAGAACATCGTCTGCGGGGTAACCATCGGCACATCGCTAAACGGTGCGCCAAGGGTTAGGATCGACTGCCCATTCGTGCCGGCCGATCCGATGCCTGTTGACGATCCACTGACAGCGCTCCCTATGATCGATGCGGCGGTCGATCCACAGTTCGTGTACCCCGATACAAGCTTCGCGTTCGGCGGAATGTAGCTTGCCACCGAGAACGGCGCGTAACTAGACTGCTGGACACTTGTGCTCAGAACCGAAAAGCTAGTCAAGTTCACGGTCCGATCGACCTGAAAGCCTACGCCAAACTGGCGACTAGAGTTGGTTGACCATACCGATACAAGCGCACTGGCCGCATAGCCGGCGGGCATGTTGGCGCCGCTGTACACGTTCGGAGCAACGCTTGAAGTCGCATTGGTGGCAAGAAGAGCCGTCGTCCCATTCGTCGGGTTGTAAATTGCATAGATAGCAACAAAACCGGATGCCGGTGCAGTACCAGTATCCATCCCGCCCGCGCCTGTAGTCCCGAGATTGATCGTTGCATTGAAGTTTGCGATTCGGAACGCGGCACCGCCGAGCGCCGTCTCGACAACGATCTCATCTGCCGTAAACGTCGCGGATGCGCTCACCGTCGGAACCGACATACTGGCGTTGCGCATCGATCCGACGACCGAGCCGACGGCCCGCTGCACAAACGCCGTCGTTGCGAGCTTCGTGCTGTTGTCGAATTGCGGCTGCGTCTTCCATCCAGGACCGCTCATCACGCCCGATGCAGGAAGCGACATCGATCCGCCAAACATGACCCACACACCTGACGAAACCAATGTGACGGCGTCTCCCGGATTGAGTACGAGCGTGTTCGACGTAGTGCCGTTGAAGATCGCATCGGACCCAGCCCCAACCAACGTGTATGCGGTCGAGCCGATGTTCGAGAAACGGATCGCCGCACCATTAACGCCAGATGAAAGCAACGGCAAGGTCACGTTATACGGCGAACCTCCGAAGAGCGTATACGCGTTGCCCCAAGCATTGGCATTCAGCGTCGTTCCCGCACTAAGCCCGATCTGATTCCGGAAATTCCCAAGCGCACCTTGAATGAACGCCGTCGTCGCAAGTTTCGAGCTGTTATCGAACTGCGCGGCAGTCGTTCCGTACTGGCTAAACAACTCACCGGCCACGTCCCACTTGATACCGCTTTCGTTAATCAGCTCGAAGAACCCGAAAACACCAACAGCGAATGTGTAAGTGTCAGCTCCGCTGGCAGGCACGTTCAATTGCCCAGGTTTGTTAGCCGCTAGAACGGAAGCAATCGGGCCAGCATACTTGAACACGCGGATTGCAGAGCCGCCTGGAACGGTTGTGGCATCCGGCAGCGTCAACGTGCCGTTTCCGTCCCAAGTGATAAGGCAGCCAACGTCGGATGTGCTGAGAGTGGCGCTTCCTACGTATCCGTTGGCGGATCGGTAATTACCGACTGCTCGCTGCACGAATCCGGTCGTCGCGAGTTTCGTCGTGTTGTCGAATTGCGGCGGCGTCACCCCAAGAATCGTCGTGTAGCTCGACAAGTACCACGCGCCACCGTTGCTGATGAACTGCGCTTGCTCGCCCGCATTCAGAGCGAACGTGTTCGACGTTACTCCGAACTGGCTGTTGATGTTCTCCGATGCATTGCCCTTGATAGTCACGGTGACCGGCGCTCCGATTGTGATCGTCGCACCATTAGGAACGCCAGCCACCGGTGGCAGCGTAAGGGTGATCCCTACGCCGTACGCCCAAATAAACGCCCCCACATGACCGCTGTTCAACGTTGCCGTCGTGGCAATACCCTGGATGCTGGAATACGACTCTCCAGACTGCTTCACGAATGCAGTCGTCGCCAGCGCCGTCGAGTTATCCCCCTGTGCTTGCGTCGGCGCCTTCGGAGTACCAGTAAGGACGGGCGAGTTGATGGGCGCCTTCAGCCCGAGTTGATTTGTAATCGTCGTCGCGAAATTCGGATCATTTCCGAGCGCATCCGCCAATTCCTTCAATGTATCGAGCATGCCGGGCGCTTGGCCGACCAGTTCGGCAAGCCTTGCCGCGAGGTCCGACTTCGTCGCGTACTGCGAATGCGGGTCGGGCGCGGCGATATGCTGCGCAAGCCCGGTCTGCGACTGCTCGACCTGCGCCTTCAGGTAGCGCGTGCGGCCGCCGAGCTGCTTCGCCTGCTTGTTCGAAACCCCGTCCGGGCCACCTTCGACCGGATCGGCGGTTTCGATTTGGTAAAGATCTTCCTCCCATTGGGAAGATTCGACGAGTTTGCCCATTAACTGCTCCCGTGGTTGTACTGTCCGTCATAGTGGGCGGCGCCGTTGTAGCGCATCGGCACACGACGGTATTCGAGACTCGCGAGTACGCATCGAGCCGGCGCGAACGCAGCCAACGTCGTGCGCAGCAACGCCGCTTGATCGTTGGTGATCGCGCGATCGAGCAGGATGACCCGATAGGCCGCCCACAATCCATTGCCGCCATACACCATTACGCTGTCATGGCGGCTTTTCCCATCGTAGTAGGCGCCACCGATGCCCTCGACAAGCTCAACTTCGCCAAAGCCTAGGCGCCGAATCACTTCTCTGACCGCCCAGGGCGTGCCCTTGTAGCGGTGCAGCTCGATTGCCCCTTTGATCAAGGCACGCTTGGCCTCATCCGACTCGGCGAGACTCCAGCCGTCCTCGCCCATCACCGAAAACTGGTCTGCGAGGAACGGCAGTGCGGATGCGTCGACGCCATCGATCAGGTAGACCAGGAGCGGCGACATGTCGATGTTGTCGAGGCGCTCGGCCAACTGGGCGAAAGCCTTGAAACGAGGGTCTTTCGCCAGCGCTGGCGGCAAGAGCAGATCAGCCATTCGCCACCCCGATCGGGATGACACTGACACCCGTACACCGCGCCCATTCGCTGGCGGTCAGCACGCGCAGTGCGAGTCCCGGCAGGTCAACGTCGTACACGCCCTGAACCTGCACGGCGCGACTGAGCTGGCGCGGGACGATATCGCGCCCCAGGCCGGCGGCACGATCGGTTCGGTAGGCTTCTGCGGCCGTACGTGCCTGCGCGATCGTTGTGTCGGCGTCGGCATCCTTGTACAGCGTCAAACGCACGTCGATCGCGTAGTCGACCGGCGTCGGCGATCGGACGTCGACGTAATCGGTCAGCGGCCGCCGACGCTCGTCGGTCAGGTTGTCGCGTACGAGCTGGAGAATCGCTTCGCTAGGCAGCCCCGTGTCGACGAGCGGGTAGACCTGGACGCTGCCTGGCTGAACGCCGTTGACGGAAACCAGCCGGCCGTCGCGCATTTCCATTTCCGGACCGATTACGCCGACGTCGACGATCGACTGGTGCGCGCTCTTGGCGTGGAACACGTACGCGAGCCGGGAGCCCGCCGTGCTGAATGCTTGTGGTGCGAGCCGGATACGCTCACGCAGACGATCGTCCGTTTCCTCCTCGTAGCCGTCCGCGCTGACCTTGGTGTTAGCGACCGTCACGTCGACGTCGCCCAGGTCGTCGACGAGCGAGCCGAGTTGCCCCGGCTGCCAGCCGTTCCCGATCGAGCCTGCGGTTTCGCACGTCGCGGCCACGTCGATCGACAACTGGCCGGCGACGAGCGTCACGTCGGTGTCGGTCGCGAACGAGACAGCGCCGTCGCTCGTCTCGACACGCGTGCCGGCTGCAATCAGCAGGTTCGACGGCAACGCTTCTTCGATCGAGAAGCGCAGCGTCGTCTTCGCGGGCTGCGCCGGCAGCCGCGTCACGCCGACCAGCTCGCCAAGGTAGTCGATCATGGGAGCGCGGGCGAACGCGACAAGGTTCTGTTTCGCGGCCTCCTGGATGCCGACGCGTACGAGGGTTTCACGGTAGGCAATGATGTCGACCAGGACGCGTTCGACCTGCGCCGGATACAGCGTCTTGCCAGTGCGCGCCTCGTAGTCGGCCACGATCTCGGCCGTAATGGCCTCTGGATCACGGGCGATGAAATCCGGTTCACCGAGCGTCATCGCGGCACCTCCGTCTCACGAATGACGCCGTCAGCAAGGCGCCACTGCACGCGGATCGTTTCACGCGACTCAGCGATCGACGGAATGACACGCACGACCTCGCAGCGCGGCTCCCACCGGCGGATCGCGTCGACCGACTCGCGCACAACATGCGGCGTGGCGCGGTCGATCGGCATGTCGAGATACAGATAGAGCTTGGAGCCGAACTCGGGGCGATGCGGATCGCTGCCCTGGGGCGTCCCGAGAATCAGGCGAATCGCCTGATCGATGTCATCCACGCCCTCAACAACGCCTTCGCGGTTAAGGGCCGGCTGCCAGTGAACGGAGGTGATGTCGGAGAGCTGGGTCATGCGGCCATGTTGCCGCGCGACCAGTCGGGGGGATATTAAAGCCGGCTAAAAGCTCAGTGGGAGTGGTGATTCGAGTTGCCGCCGGCATCCATGATGGTGCCAGTCGCGTTCACGTTGCCGTCGACGTTCACGTTGCCCGTCAGCGCAGCGCCATCGCCGCCCGATCCGGCCATGCCGCCCTGGTAGGTCAGCTTGCCCTTGACTGTCACGTTACGCGTGAACTCGGTCTCCGGCACGTCGACCGTCACCTTGTCGGCCGCGCGCAGCATGATTTCCGACTTCGAATCGACGATCACGGTCTGCATGCCCGAGCACGTCAGCGTGTGGGTCGCGCGATCGTACTCGAGCACCGCGCCATCCTTGAAGCGGACGATGAACTTGTTCGGGTCCGTGACGGGCGGGCGATCGGCATCGGAGTAGATGGCGCCGAGAATCACACCGTCCTCGCACCGGCTGTCCAGGAGCACCGCGACCTGTTCGCCGTTATCGTAGGTCCAGCAAGCCTGATCGGCCAGGGTCTTCGGGTACGCGATCGGCAGCCACATGGTCCTCATGTTGCCGAGGTCGGTCAGCCGTACGCGCGCGAAGCCGGGCTTCGACGCACTGACCGTGCCGAACTTGATCGTCGCGCCGAACTCGTCGAGGGTCTCGCTCATTTTTTCTTGCCTTTCGCCGCTACGGGCGTGGTTCCAACAACGCCGACGTCGCCTTTCGCGGTGACGCCGTAGACCTGCAGCCCTTTCGTTGACTTTTTCGCGGTGCCGCCGCCTTTGCTGGCCTGGACGGCGAGCGCCGAGCGCTTCAGCTCGACTTCGGTTTGGTAGCCGCCGCCGCGATCGAGACGATGTCGCGCCGACTCGATGAGGTATTTGCCGGACAGTTTGCCGAGTTCGAGCAGCTCGATCGACGCACCGGCGGCCAGCTTCGTGTCGCCCCGCATCTCGACCGAGCCGCCAGTCTGCTTGAGGTTCGTCCGGTCAAGCGCCGCGCGTGCCTTCGTCTGCAGCGTTGCCTTGGAGCCGGCCCGTGCGGAAAGCCGCAGCGTGTCGCCGCTCGTCGACTGACCGGACTGTTTCCGCTTGCCCGCTGCCACTTCAGACTGGCCGACGACGCCCACGGAGTCACCCGTCACGCCGTAGACGACGAGCTTCTTCGTTTTCGGGTTGTGGTAGCCGACCTTGGCCTGCGCGTAGACGTCTTTGATCTTGTCGCGCAGGCGAATCGACTTCAAGTCGGCGCGCTTGAACTGCTGGACCGCGTCCGATCCTCGCAGGTCGGCGAGTTCGCTGAAGATCAGCTTGCTGCCCGAAATCTTGAACGCATAGCCGTACTCGCGCGCGAGCCGCGTCAGGAACGCTACGTCCTGCTCCTGATACTGCGTGACTCGGTCGATGCGAATATCCCGAATGCGGCCGGTGAGCGTCAGGTGGTTCCGCTTCGCCACGCGAGCCGCGATCGTCGCCAGCGTGGTGTGCTCGTACGCTTTGGCCTTGCGGCTTCGGACCGATGCCTTCACGCCAGTACCGAGTCCGCGGATTGTCACGGTCGACGGCGGTTCGTCGAAGCCAATCTCGTCGATCTCGAAGCGGCCGCACGCGAGCAACGGCGCGCCGGCGTAGCCGATCTTCAGCGTCAGCGCGTCGCCTTTGCCCGGATACCACGCATCGAGCCATCGGCCATCCGTGTCTTCGAGCACGACCTCGATCTCGTCGGACTGGCCTGACAAGAAGTCGGTATACGCCACCGACAGCACGTAGGGCGCGATGTCGTTGGTGATGTTCTTCTGCTCGTACACGAGCGTGAAAACGGGCTCAGGGACGTCGGCAACCGACGTCGGGGTGTCGATCACCGCATCCACGGCGGAAGCTCCTCATCGGCTACGTCGTCGGCCGCAACGACCGGAATCGACAGCGCAATGCCGCTCGCGAGAACCGCCGTAATCGGCACGCTGGGGTTCGCGGCAATGATCCGCTCATAGGCAAACGGGTCGCCGTAATACCGGTAGGCGATTTGATCCCACCGTTCGCCCTCGGTTGTGATGTGGGTCAGAAACATCAAATCCTCCGCGTCGCGACTTTCGCGGCCAGTTTGCTCAGACTCGGCGCCGCGGAACTTAGCGCGCTGCTCGCCGTCGAGAGCTGGCCCGCGGCCCGGTCGATTGCGCCGGTAATCGTCCCGATCGTCGCGTTCGCCAAGCCGCCTTGCGCCGATCGGACCGCATCCAGCGCAGTATTGCTGGCGCGCAGGATGCCGGCCGCCTCGGGAATCTGGTCGGTCAGGGACGCCAGCGCTGGCGACAGCTTCGCCAGTGGATCAGCGGCTTGCTTGATGTTGGTCAGCACGCTCGACGAGCGACTCAATGCTGCGAACGGATCGTCTTTCAGCTTCTGGACGACCTTGACCGCGTCGACGGCCACGCGCATCGCGGACTGCGCCTGGTTGGCCCAGGTCACTGCCTGCTGAATCGTGCCTCGCGCGGTGGCCACCGCCGATGTGACGCTGGAGACCGCCTGCGCGGCCGCCGGCGGCACCTTGGGCTGTACGGCCGGCGGCTTGAACGGGTTTTTCTTGTCGCCGACGAACTCGCGCAGGGTGATCTGTGCATCGAGGGACAGCACGGTTCCCGACGTGTCGGTTTGTTTGCTGGTCGACTGAACCTCGGTCAGTACAAACCAGCCCTTGTAGTCGCCGTTGCCAAAAACGAGCGCCATCGCCTGTTTTGCGCTCACCGCCGCGCGCAGCTTCGCCAGCTCGGCTTCCGGATCGCAATACCAGTAGTGAAACGACAGCGCGATCCGAATCTCGTCGAGCTTGTCGCCCATGCGTTGCAGCCGCGGCTTGCCCTGCAGCAGCGCGTGTTCGGCGTAGTCGGCACCGAAGGTCGCATCGAACCCGTCGAAGTATCCGATCAGGTCGAATTCGATATCTCCAAGAATTGCGAACACGTCAGCTCCTGTACGCGCGGCGCTCGCGCTTCGCGAGCAGGTCGTCGAGCATGCGCTCCAGGTCGCGCAACGACAGGTTGAGCCCTTGCTTGACCTGATCCTTGACGCCGTCCGGTGAGCCGCCCTGGACCGTAATCGTCGGCGAGAAGTGAACCGTGATCCCAGAGCCGGCTACCGATGCGCCAGCCGGCGATCCGCCCCGAGCTGCGTTGATGCGCTGCAGGGACGCCGCGGCCGCGGCCTGCGTCGCCATGCCGGCGGCCGCGCGCGCGGCGACCGCCGACGAGCGCCCGATGCCGATTGCGGCGCCCTGGGCGATGTTGTCGCCGAAGCCCATGAATACACGGGACGGCGACTTGATCCCCAGCGTGTTCGCGAACCACGCTTTCACGTTGCTGCCGAACTCGATCAGCGTGTTTTTCGCAGCCGTGAAGCGATTGCGAATACCGTTGACCAGACCGTCGATCAGGTGGGAGCCGAAATCGGTGAAGGTTTTCGGGAGCCCAACGCCGAACCACCCGAGCACACCCGCGAACGCGGTACGAATCGAAGCCCAGATGCCCCCGAAGAACTGCTTGATCGGCGTCCAGTAGCGGTAGATGAGGTACGCGCCGACCGCGATCGCGGTGATGGCAATCCCGATCGGATTGAGCATCAGCGCGCGCCCGAGCCAGAGCACCGCGCGCCCGGCCAGCATCAGGCCGTTCACGAGCTGGCCGCCCAGGACGCGGGCCAGCAGCATCCCGCCCTGGGCGAGCAGCCGCAGCGGGCCGATAAACGTCATCAGCATGCCCTGCCCGAAAGGGAGCAGCGCGCGGCCAACGACGAGCGCGCCGCGCCCGAATCCCATAAACAGGCTCCCGGCACGCCCGATCACGGCCGCGAACTTGCCGGCCGCGCCCGCGCCCATGCCGAAAATCTGAAACACGGTGGACAGGCGGGAGCCGCCACCGGCCCAGAGCGCGCGAAACAGCGTCCACTTCGCCCCGACCGTCGTCAATGCCGTGCTGACCATGTTCAGCGGCGACTTGACGAAGAAATTCAGGCCCCAGCCGGCCGCGAGCGTCGCGACCTTCATGCCGATCACGGCCGTTGCGAAGCCGACCACGCCGCGGATCAGGCCGGGATGGGCGGCCGCGAACTGCGCGGTGCGCTGGATCAGCGGCGTGACCGTGTTCATCAGGTCCGTGAGCGACGGCAGCAGCGCGCGGCCAACCGTGATCCCGAGGTCCGCAATCTGCGTCTGAAAGCGGCCCCACGCGACGGTCGCCAGCTCCGCGCGGCGCACGTAGTCCTGGTCGATGGTATTCAGCGCCTGCGCGCTACCCATGTCTTTCTTGTTCTGCTGATACTTGTCCCAGCCCTGACGCATCGCGAGCAGGTGGTTGATGGTCTGGATGTCCTGGAACACCTCATTCAGGCCGAAGCTCTCCATCAGCTTGCGCTGTGCTTCCTCATCGCCCTTGGCGCCCGCCGCTTTCCACTGCTTCATGAACGCGTCGCCGCGCGAAGCGATGAACTTCTGTGCGATCTGCAGCGAGCCTTCGTAGCTCGAATAGCCGCCGGCGACAAGGTTGGACATCGATTTCTGGTAGTCGACGCCGGCCTTCTTGTAGGCGTCGATGGTCGCCTTCGCGTTCATGTGCGACAGCCAGTTGCGCAGATTCGTCACGGCTTCGTCGCCACTGCCGGCGCCTTCGCGGCCGACTTCGAGGCTGGCGATGATCTGCGTCAGCGCGTCCTGGCCCTTGATGCCCTTGGCCGCAAACGCCGCGGTCATTTCCGGCAGAGCCTTGGCCATATCCTTCAGCTCGAACCGGCCGAGCTTGCCGCCGTAGGCCGCGCGGTTGAACGCCTCCTTCAGCGCCGCGTCGCCCTTGATCCCGAGCGTCTCGGAGAACGAGTACACCATGCCGGCGAGGTCTTTCATGTCGGCGTTCGTGGCCGTCGCCACGCGCCCGAGCAGGTTCGATTTCTGGCCGGCTTCCTTCGCGTCCATGCCGGCAGCGACCAGTGTGCCGACGCCTTCGAGAATGGAGTTGTGACCCTGGCTCGTGGCAAGGGCCGCACGGCGCATCGTCTCGCCGATCCGGAACTCTTCATCACGGGTCAGGTTGCCGGTAATCGCGATGTCGCGCAGGCCGGCTTCGAAGGTGGCGGCCTGCCGAACAGCGCCGATTACGGGCGCGGCCGTGGCAGCCGCCGTCGCGTATGTGCCGAGCATGTCGGCGCCGAGCCCCTGGCGTTGCTCACGCAGCGCGGCGCCGCGCGCCAGCCGGGTCGCAAGGGCCGCTTGCTTCGCCTGGACCTGATCGATTGTCCGGCCGAGGCGGTCGTACTGGCCGCGCAGCTCGGCGATGTTGCGCATCGGATGCGCAACGGCCCGCGCCATCGCGTCCCCCAGGCGGGTATGCCTCGCGCGCAGCTCGTCGGCGACGCGGCCGAGGCCATTCAGCGTCGTGCGCGTGCCGGAAAGCGCGGCGCCGAAGCTACCGAGTAGCGTCGCGCCGATCTTTACGCCAATATAGAATTCGCTTGCCATACCCTTACCGGAAAGTGACGAGGCCGCTCATGAACATCCAGTCCATCGCCGAAGGCATTACCTACACCGTGATCGCGATTGCCGGCGTCGTGCTCGCCGTCTGGCTGTTCATCGAGTTGCCCTGGTGGTCCGTGCCGATCGTGTTCGGCATCGTGGCGTTTTTCGGCTTCGCCTTCCTCGGGCCGGCCGTCGTGGCCGGCTCCTACCTCATCGCGGCGGCGATCAAGGCCATCGTGTGGCTTTGCGGCCGGCTCGGGCGCCGGGCCGCCTGACATCAGGATTGCTTTGTCGCGTCGACGCGCCGCTTGATTTCCCGCTCCGCGGCGTCGACCCAGTGCCAGTAGTCGTCCATATCCAGTTCAGCGATCTCGGACGGCTGAATCTTCAGCACCAGTAGCAACACCTCATCCAGCGGTCGCAGCGCCGAGTCCAGCGCCTGCGTTTCCTTGCTCGGCGGCTGATCGCTGGGCGCCCGCATTTCCGGCGGTATCCCGTCCCTCAACCATGCTGCGAAAGGAGTCCATGAGCCGCTTCGAGTCGGCGAGGTCGAGTTCGCCGATGTCTTCGACGGTCAGGTTGGTCAGCATGGCGAGCAGGAAATCTTCCTGTTCGCCCGGGTCTTCGCTGTATTTGGCCGCAAGGGCCATTTCCTTGCGCTTGCCGCGACGCAACGTCAGTTCCGTGAGCGTCTGGCCGGTAGCGAGTTTGACGGGAAATTTGAGGGGGATTTTCACGACGTGCTCCGTGGTGGTAGAGCACACATTGTCGATTCGCGCGCGCGTTCGCACTTTCAGCGCAGATTAAAAAAGGCCCGCCGAAGCGGGCCAAGACGACAACGACTGCGCAGGTGTGGGGTTAGCCGCCGATGTTGGCGCGGAAGTCAGCCAGCATGTCTTCGCCGCCGACGCGGAAGATGTTCGCCAGATAGTCCAGCTCCAGCACTTCCTCGCCGTCGATGACCTGCTTGATGTAGGTCGCGCCGAACGCGGAGCTGAAATCGGCGTTCTCATGTTGCTTGTACGTACCGAGCGGGTTCTTCTTGAACATCACGGTCAGGTACGTCACGAGACTGACTTCCCGCACGCGGCCTTGTGCGCCATACGTCTCGATGTTCGATCGGCATTGCAGCGGAACGGCCTTGAACGGGTTCGCCATCGCCTTCGCCACGTCGGCGTAGAGCGAGTTCCACTTGATCTCGCCTTCGAGCTTGTCCAGGCCGCCCGGCAGCTCGACCTTGCCGATCATGCCGAGCGCCTTGTGCTCGGCCATGATCGCCTGGATGTCCGGCAGCTTGATTTCCTCAGCCTTGCCGAGCATGGAATTGTTGCTCAGATACACGTTGGCGTTCGTGATCCGGTTGATTTGGACGCCACCCGCCATAATCAGTTACCTCCCTTCAGGGTGAGCAAGTACTCCGAGGTGATCTCGGTCTCGTACGTCAGGCGTTCGAGCGGTGGCGGCACCGTGTACTTGTAGTTGATGAGCAGGTGGCCGGCCGCCAGCTCCTCTTTCGGGTTGCGGGCCGGATCGAACCATGCCTTGAAGCCGAGCAGCGCGCCGTCGCCGATCAGCTTGCGCCCGAACCCGTTCACCGACTCGACGAGCGAGTCGATCAGCCCTTGGTCGATCGGCGCGTCGACGAACTGCTGGCTGAAGTAGCGCAGCGATTCGTTGATGACGTCGCCCGTACGGCGCACGTTCTCGAAGTTGCGCATGTGCGTCACGGTCGGCCATGCCGCCGTGCGGTTGCCCCACAGGCGCAGGCCCGAGCCGTACGAGCTGAACACGGTCGTGATGCCCTGTTCGTTGAGCATGTTCACGTCCGATTGCGGATCGTCGATCATCGCCGACAGCGGCCGCTCGACGCCCGTGACGCCGACGAGCTGCTGATTCGAGCTGGACCACCAGTAGCCCTTGTCCAGGTCGACACGTGCGCGAAGGCCCGCCGCACGCGATGAGAGCGGCTCCAGGCGTTCCGCGTTGGTCGCGGTGTCGTAGACCTTCACGTGCGGGTAGCAGAGGCGTACGCGGTCGCTGGACGTGTTGAAGTTGATCGTGCCCGCCGGCCCGCGCCCGGCCAGCGCCTGCGCGAGCGTCGTGCCGATCGGCGCATCGATGTACGCGATCGCCCCGAGCTGGACGGCCATCGCCTCCAGCTCGACCGAGACCGAGTTCTGCGTGCAGTACGCCGGCGCGATCAGAATCTTCGAGAAGTAGCCGTACAGGTTGTACGTGTCCTTCAGCGCCTTCATCCCCGTGCGCATTCCGGCTGCGTTCACGGCGCCGATGATGTCCGCGGCCGTGACCTTCGTCGGGTCCGCGTAGTCGTAGGTCGCCTTGGCCGCCGTCGCACCCGGCGGAATCGTGCCGGTTTTGATCCGGGTGATGACGCCGTTGATCAGGTCGACAGCGTAATCGGTGCCTTCGGCGTACGTCGTGCCGCCCGAGTCGTTCTTCAGCACGAGATTCGCCGCGGCCGGATGCGCGAGTTTTGCACGGCCCGTTGCCGCGTCAAACGTGACGGGCTCGTTGGCCGCGTTGCTCTTGTGTACGGCCGGGTCGAGCACGTTGATCACGATCACCGTCCCGCTGCCGTAGTCGTAGACCGCGTCGAGCGCTTGCGGGATCGTGAAGCCGGCGAGCTGCGGGCCGAACTGCGCCGCGTCGACGTCGGACAGCGACTGCACCGGCGTATTGACCGGCCCGATCGGTGCGGTGCCGATCAAGCCGATCACCGCCGACTTCACGACCTTGACGGGCCGCGAGCCGGTTTCCTTTTCAATGGTCTCGACGCCATGCAAATAGTTTGCCGCCATCGCTCAGACTCCCTTCACGGCGACCGCGTTCGCGGCGGTCTTCGGTTGGTCTTCCGGCACGCTGGGGCGCGCGGGCTTGGTCGACGGCGCTGCGGCCGGCTTCAGGTAGCCCATCGCGAGCAGCGTCGCTGTGTACTCGTGGTCTTCGGGCAGCTCGACGTCTGCGCCCGTATGAAGCATCACTTCCTGGACGTCTTCGCCGTCCTGCAGCGTGACGCCGCTGGTCGGTCCGCTGTACTGGTATTTCACGATTCCTCCTCGTAGGTAACTTGCGTCAACAGCGGTCCGTCGTTCGGCTCCGCGTCTTCGACAATCACGGCGCCCGCCGAAAACTCGATCACGTACTGCCACAGGCCGGCCGACTCGCCGAGAAACTTGTCGCTGACCGCCGCGAGCTTTTTGCAGTCCGGCGGGCGGAAGCCCACCAGGGCGGTGCGAACGTGATCGAGCACGTCGATGGCACCGCCGCGGCCGTTGAGCTGGCGCAGCACGATCGCGACGGCAAACTTCACTCGCCGCGGCTGAACAACCATGTCGGTGTCGACGGTCGTGTCGTACTGGCTGCCCGGATAGCTGACCAGCAACGCGCCGATCGCATGGTTGAGCCGGTATTCGTCCGGGCGCTCCGGGAAGTACTCGGTCACCAGCGCTGGCAGCTTGACGCGCAGCCGGGCGACGATGGCATCGACCATTTCAAGCGTCGTCGCCATCAGAAGCGCTCCAACAGGTCCGCGTCGAACTGGCGACGGCGCGCGCGGACCTTCATTTCGCCCGGCTCGGGCGTCGCCGGGCCGCTCGGGTCGCCGATCGTCAGCTTGTTGTCGCGGATCTTTTCGAGCATGTGCATCGACGCCTTGAAGGTCTGCGACACGGTGTCCGGGAGCGCGGCGCCTTCCGGTCGACGGGCATACAGCCAGTGCCGGGCCAGATTGACCGTGACATCCTTGATGACCGTCGGAACCGGCGACAGCGGCAGGTTGTAGCGGCCGCGCAAGTGCGCGTCGACGATTTCCTCCGCCTGGCGCACCGAGCTTTCGACGATGTCGGTATTGATCGTCGTCGGCGCCGGTGCGCCGTAGTCGGTGGTCGTGTCGTTCGTCAGCTCAATGAGCGTCCGTTCCGGCACGGCCAGCTTCAGGTCGGCGAGCGTGCAATAACGCACGTCAAATACCCCGCAGGATGCGGATGACGTCGCCGGCCGCCGTCGCCGCATCGAGCGCGTAGCCGTTCGATGCGCCGGTTGCCTTCGGAATGGCTTGGCCGGCCGCGTCCGACTCGACCTCGGCATGCTCGTCGACCGGTGCGCCGGCCATGACCAGGATGACGCCGAGCAGGTTGACCGGCGCTTGCTCGCCGACATCGGCGGTCGTTTCGGCAACGCCGAGCGCCTTCGCGCCGGCTGCGCACACGCCACCATCGAAGCCGACGAACTGGAAGCGGTTCAGGCCGGCGGCAGCGGTAACGGACGTGGTAAGGATCGGTTGATGCGTTTTCATGAGTCATGTTCCGTTCGGGTGGGTCTCGCCCGAAGGCGAGACGTGGTCAGTACGGGATTCGGTGCCGCGAGCGATCAGCCGTTGATGCCCGAGATCAGGTAGCCGGCGTCCGCGCCGAGCAGGTACGGCCGGAAAATGTCCGTGCTGCGCACCAGTTCGAGCTTGCCGTCTTCGATGCGCGTGTCGACGACCGGATTGCCTTTCTTGCGCAGCGTGTAGCCGTAGGACGGCTCATACGGCGTACGCTGTTGGCCGCCGCGCTGCAGCGGAACGTAGGCGAGCACGATGTTGGCGCCCCAGATGTCCGTGAAGCGGTCCTTGTCGTCGGCATAGATGGCTTCGCCGACCGCGATGTTCTCGACCTCGAAGATTTCCTTCAGCAGGTCGACGGTCACGATGCCCTTCATCGAGTACTTGATCTTCTCGATGAGCTGCGGGTGGGCCTTCAGCGTCTTGTAGGCCGACGCACCGATCACCATCGTGTTCGGCCGGCGGCCGATCTTCGTGCGGATCGCTTCCTTGCCGTCTTCGATGACGCCGACCGGATCGCTGCCGGCCGCGGTGAACTTCTCGGTCGCGCTGAGTTGCTTCTTGTTGCCCCCGGCGTAGCTGTTCGGGTTCTGCGCGAGGTCCGCGACCATTTTTTCGCGGCGCAACTGGATCGCTTCGGTCGCTGTCTGGACGGCGGCTTGTTCCAGGGGGAACGCCGATTCCTGGTCTTCGCGGTAGTCGATCGGATACTCGAGATCGTGTTCGTCGAGGACGATGTCGATGCTGCCGAGGTCTTCAGGGTTCATTCGATTCGACCGGGCGCGCAGCGCGCGTTCCGTCTTGTAGAGGCGGAACGATTCCTTGCCGAACTTCGGAATCTTGCCGCCTTCCTTTTCCACTTCGACGACCGGCATCAGGCTCTGGCCGATGAATTCGGCGTTCGTGTAACCGATCGCGAGATTCGTCAGCACCGGATCGACGATTCGCAGTTTCGAGAGACGTCCCATCATTTCTCCTGGCTCAATGGCCTTATCTGTGGCTTGCGCCGGTTATTAACGGATCACCGCGTTCGCGGCCGCCGCGTAATCGACCTTGTGTTCGCGCATGTATGCACGAATGCGGCCGTCCAGCTCGGCGCGCTTCGGATCGACGTTCTCGCCGTACTCGACGGTGTCGGCGCCCGTCGTCGTCACGCCGGCGCGCTCGCGCGTGGCGTGCTCGCCAAATTCGACGACCTTCGGCAGCTCGCCGAGGAACGAACGGAATGCGCTCGCCAGCGGCTGCTTGGCATCGCCTTCGCCGAACTCGAACGGCTCACGTGCCGTGAAGTCGAGAAATGCGACGACTGCATCCTTGTGCTTCGGGGCGAGCGTGCCGCCCTTGACGAGCTGCTCGGCATACGACACATGCTCGCTGTGGCGGCGGTCGTCCGCCGCCTTGCGCTCACGCGCCTGCGCGTCGGCGAGCTGCTGCTTGAGCTGGGTGTTTTCGGCCTCCAGTGCGGCCTTTTGCTCAGGGGTCACTGCGTCTTTCTCCTGCTTCGTGGTGGTGGGTACGGTTGCCGCCCCGCGTTCGGCGAATGCGCTGGTCGGCGCATCGTCTTGTCGCGCGACTTCGCGGATCGACTCGATTTGCCAATCGGGGATGACCTGATCAGCCGTGTCCCGGCCGAATTGCGTCAGCAGCCATTCGCGCAGGCTGCGCCAGAGGCCCGCATTGAGTTCTTGGCCCCAGTCGCTGAACTCGACGACGCCTTCGTTGCCGTCGCTGAAATTGACGTCGCGCAGGCCCTTGAGGGCCGGCGGCTGCGCACCGAGGAACCCGACGTGACGGAGGTAGTACACGCCCGGCACCGGGTTGTGCGGCGAATCGGGGTGGTAGAAGCTGGCGCTGATCTTCTTGTAGCGCCCGGCGCCGACGAGTTCGGCGAATGCGGGATCGACCTGGGTGGGTTCGGCCTGCAGGTTGCCGGCCGACGCCGAGAGAGAAGCGACCCAGCCCCACGCCGGCGCGTTGTCGCGCGGATGGCCGATGACGATCGGCGCTTCGTGGACTTTCGGATCGTATGCAGCAGCCGTCGCGGCGAGGTCCGTTTCGGCGAAATCAAGCACGCGACCGTTCATGTCGGTCTGCGTGCCTGCCCGGAAAATGTGGAGTGGTTTCGCGTTCATGGCGCCCATCATCGGGCGACGAACGGAACGGGTCTTTTAATCGGCTTTACGATTGCGCCGGCGTGATACGCGCGATGCAGGGAGCGCAGCAGGTTCGAACCAAACCCGTAAAGCCTTTATAAAACTTTACGGGGCAGCGTCAGGGCGCTGTGGCTATCGTTGCGCGCCTCGGGTGGTCCGGAGGCGCGCAGAGCGCGATCGGCTCGTCGACAGGTTAGCGGCGGTTCGCTGCGTCCATCAAGTGGCGCAGGATCGTGTTGAGCACCGGCTCGACCGCTTCAGGTTGCAGCTCGCCATCAGCCGTAACGGGCAACCACGGACGGGCGGGAATCGTGACCTTCAATCCGCGACCGGCTTGCCCGCCGAACTGGTGAATCGCGGCGTATTCCTTGTTGCTGCCGATGACGGCCGAATTGTCGTCGTGATCCGTCGAGACGCTCGCGGCCATTTGCCCGCTGTCCTGCAGGATCATCAGACCGGCCTTGCGACGCGACGCGGCCGCGGTCAGCTCGCCGTTTTTCTTGTACGCCTTCTTGCCGCCGACGCGCATGTGAATCGTCGCTTCCGACAATGCCTGCCACCGCGGCCGGCCTTGCGCGGCGAAGTTGTCCTCGGTGACCAGCACCAGCGCCTGCGCGATCTTGCGCATCGCGCCAGCCTTCTGATGGCCGGCTTGTTCGAGCTGCAGCAAGCGCGTGCGCAGCGCCGAGTCGTCGATCTGGAAATTCACGAAATCGCTCACTGCAATTCCCCCCTGGCGATCGTGCCGAGATCACCCGTGTATCGAGACAGGTCAGGCTGCCACGCCGCGGCACCGGGGTTGTAGCTCCAGCCGACGTCCGGCGACACGACGATTTCGCGGCGCGTGACTGGGTCGACGGTGCGGAACGTCGCGACCTCGCGCAGCTCGCCGGTCTTCTCGTTGACCAGCTTGAGCGTCGTGCCGAGGCGGTCGCCGGCCGCCTCGACCTTGATGCCTCGCACGATGATCTCGTCGTGCGACAGCGCCACCACGCGGCACCGGCAGCCCCAGCCGTTCGGCGGGTAGAACGACTGCCAGAACGGATCGTCGTAACGGAACACCTTGCCGTTCATTGCCCGATGGCTCGGGCGCGTGCGGCTGTCGAGGATCGCCACGTACATCCAGTACGGCCGATCGTCGACGTTCGCCATTTGCTCGGCGTAGCGGCCCGCCATGTAGGCCGTCTGCAGGTTCGTTCGGTAGATGGTCTGCAGGCGCCACGGGCTGCCGAGCTGAACCTGGTTGACTTCGCCGGTATCCTGGTCGACGTGCTCCTGCTTTCCCCACCAGCCCTTGGATTGCAGTACGGGCGTCAGCTCTTTCGTGAACCATCGCAACGTCTTGCCTTCGCTGATTGCGGTTTCGACCGCGTTGCGAATGTCCTGCAGGATGTCCAGGCGCGTGACCTTGGCAACCGTAAATGCCTTCGCCTGGGCGTCCTACCAAAGCTCCTCCCAATCCCAGGTGATCTCGTAGCCCTTGCTGCGCAAGTACTCGATCGCCTTCTTCGGCGGCAGCTTCATGCAGTAGCCGAGGTCGACCGCTTCAGGCATGGAGACGCCCCCAGAGGTTCGCGACGAAGATCGCGCGGGCAAGCCGTTCCTGCAGCGCGTCCGCGTCGAGGCTCGGATACAGCTCGGCCAGCATGCCGAGCAGCTCGTCGGCACTCGCGCCGTTCGCAATCCGCTTTAAAAGCGGCGCGACCAGCGCCTGCGCGTCGGCATTCAGGTCGCGCGCGGACAAGGTGTTCAGTGCGGCGTCGAGCGCGTCCTGGTCGGGCGCTTCGAACTCTGCGAAGGATGCGGCACCCACGGTATCAACGGCGGACACCGGCAGCGGCCGCTCGTCCAGGTCGCCATCCTGCAGGTTGTACGCACGCTTGAAATATGCCGGCGTGAAACGCGCGCCGGCTTGCGTCAGCTTTTGGTCGCGGCCGGCCTGGATCTCGTCGACCTGTTCCTGTTCCCACATGTCGAAGACGGGTCGATCGGCGCCGTCGAAGTTCAGGTCGCAAATCCAGCGGATCAGCATGTTCATCGCTTCGGAGACGACCGCCTTGTCGCCGTCGCGAATGTCGTCCGTCACCTCAAGCCCGGCCTGCGCGGACGCGCGCGTCGACGTCGCCTCGGTGGTTTGGTTCTGCCCGAGCAAGGCAATCGATACCTCGCCGCGACAGAAGTGCAGCAGGCGCTCGTAGACGTCGGCGCTACCGGTCTTGCCGGCTGCTTCCTTAATCTCGATGCTGGAATCGTCCGGGACCACGGCGACAGCATCCTGCACCATGTCCTCAAGGCAGTCGAGCAGCAGGTTCTTTTCGCCATCGGATGCGCTGCGCGGATGCTTGCCGACCAGCATCGGCGAACCGTACTTCTCGGTGAACTGCACCCAGAATTTGAGGCCGCCTTTCTTGAACGTCGTCGGCCAGAAGCACATCGACAGGTCCGGAAAGCCGTACGGGTTCAGATACGTCGCCTCCTGGCGCGGCACCAGGAACTTGCGTGCCGGCAGCTCTTCACCTTGCATCCAGTGATCCTTGCTGCGAAAGCGGAGCTGGTTCTCCGGGTCGTACACGAACCAGTCGGCCGGCTTGCCGACGACGTCGATCGGCACGATGTAGTTGCCGACCTTGCCCCAGGTAATCTCCATCGGCTGATAGCCGTACAGGACGGCGTCCAGCATCTCGGTCACGATCCGAGACAGGTCGAGGTCCGCGAAGACGTCGGCGATCGACTTCGCGACACGACTCTTCGCCTTGCCACGGTCGAGGCCCCATTCGAGCGCTTTCACGGCCGCCTTGCGGCGGCGCACGCACCCGCCGACGTGCGCGTCCGCGCGCAGCTCGCGGTAGACGCGGATGTCCTTACCGAGTGCCTTGAGCACCGGGTCCGGATTCGGCAGGTACATGCCGAGCGCGAAGAAATCAATGCTTCGCGCCCGCGTCGCGATCTGCGACGAAAGCGACTTGTCCGGCTCGCCGAACGTAACAAACTCGGTGGGGCTGACCCACAAACCCTTGCTCATGCGTAACCCTCTGTCATTCGGACGCTGGAGCGGCGCCGCCGCGACTTGGCGGTCACCGGTCCCTTGTTCAGTTCACGGCTCGCGTAATACGCCAGAGCAACCGCTACGGCGGCGTCGCCGTGGCGCTTGCCGTCGTCCTGGCCGGTCGCGCGGACGTCCGGGATGCGCGGCACGCCCTTGATGACCTGTACGGCGCGCAGGTCCGCGAGCACGTCGGCATCCTTCGGGAGGCCGTCGATCGTGCCGTCTTCGAACGCCGCCTTCACGGGCGGCATGTGCTCGCGATACCACGACTCGGACAGCATCACTTGCTGGATGCGCGATGCGCCGTAGCGCTGCATCGCGACTTCTGCGAGGTATTGGCCGTTGCCCCGCGCGTCGAAGGCGCCGCCCGTGAAGCGCGGGAGCCGATCAAGCAGGTAGAAGGCGATCTGCTCCTGCTGCCGGAACGGCACGTTGCGCAGCTCGACGATGAACGGCACGCGGCGAACCAGGTTCTGTTGTTCGATCAGCGGCACGTGGACCGTCAGGTCGCCAGTCCGTCCGAAGTCCTCGCCGTTGTACGAGCGGGCGTCGACCGGGAGCGCCGTGAGCAGCGGGCCGAGCGTCGCTTCGAGCCAATCGCGGCATTCGGCTGCGCGGATGTGGTCGGGAAGCACCTCGAAACCCTGTTTGCAGGCCCAGCGCAGCACCGGCGTGTCAGCCGACATGCGCGACTCGATCAGCGCGCGCGACAGCCATGCGCCGCCGCTGTTCTTCGGCACGCAGTCCAGCTCTTCCTCAGCATCCGCGCCGTACGACGCGCGAATATCCTTGACCCACTTGGCTTCACCTTCGGCCGTCCAGGCTTCGCCCTTGCGCAGGCAAATGCGCTGGTAGAGCCCGTCCTGGACTGCGTCGGCGAACGTGATGCGATGCAGGCTGTAGGGCTTCTTGCCGGAACGGACGTCCGTGACCAGCTCATTGAACGCGTTGTCGACGCCGTCGTGCGTCGAAATGATGTGAACCTGACCGCCCCACATCAGCAGCGCCATCGCGGCCTTGAGCAGCTCGCCGAGCTGCTCGTGGAACGCTGCCTCGTCGATGATCACGCGGCCTTGCTTGCCGCGCAGGTTGGACGGGCGCGACGACAGTGCCGTGACGCGAAAGCCCGACGCGAAGCGGATCACGAACGCGAGGATCGACTTGTCGCCATCCTTGTCCTGAAAGACCTCTTCGGTTTCTTCGATCTCGTCGGCCGCGAGGCTGTAGAACTTGGCCCAGTCGGCGCAGTCCCGGATGAACTCCTGCGCCATGTCTTTGTTGTAACCGACGTACCAAACGTCCATGCCGCGCTGGCTGGCTGCGAGCAACGCTGAATCGGCTGCTTCGCCCCAGGACAAGCCAACGCGGCGCGACTTCTCGCAGACCTTGACGGGCGACGTGTCGGCGCACCATTTCTGCTGATACGGCAGCAGGACGGCGGGCGCACGATCCGCACGGGTTTCGACGGTCGTCATCCTGCAATCCCGAGAATCTGACGACGGATCGCGTCGGCCGCGTCATCGGACAGGCCGCTGCTCTTGACGACCTTGTCGACGGCCGCGGCGGCCGCTTCCGCGCGTGCCTGCACCTCCAGGCGGAATTTCTTCTGGTTCACGCTCGCGCGGGCCAGCGTCGCGATGTTCTTCGCGGCCTTGGACAGCAGCGCGATACGTTCGCCTGGATCGGCGTCTTCGTCGGTCGCTTCCTGCAGGTTGACGATGGACTCGAACATCTCGGTCTGCACGAGCGCGATCACAGCCTCGGAGCGGGCGTCCTGATCGTCCGCTGCGCCTTCGGTCAGGATGCGTGCGGCTTCCGTGCTCGCCTTGATCGCGGCGAAGCGGCGCTCGATACGCTGCCCGTACCGATGGATCGCCGACTTGCTGATCTGGTAGCCCTTGTCGCGAAGCGTTTGCTCCAGCTCCTGATAGCCCGTGAAGTTGCCCTCGACGAGCGCGCTTTCGAGCCATTCGCGCACGGCCTTCGGCAGGCGTTGCACGCCGCTGCTGCGCCCCATGTCACTGGCTCCAGTACTTGGCCGGCCGCGCGATGCCCGGCTCGCAATCGATCGTGTACTCGGCGATGTCGACGCCGTAGCGCGTGAGATCGCCCCACCAGCGGCCGGACGGTTCCTTGCGCAGCTTCACCAGCACGCGATCGGCGAGGTAGTCCAGTTCCTTGCGCACCTCAAGCGCCGTGATGTCGGCGAAGATCGAGCGCATCGTCATCTGGATCACGTCCTCGACGACTTCCTCGGGCCGCGCGTTGTACAGCGCCAGAATCAGATACCAGCGCAGCGATTCGCGGCGCACCTTGGCGTGGTCGATTCCCAGCGGATTGGTGGGCGTCATTGATTTCCCCGGAGTTGTAAGTTTTCGAATCTGAGCGCGATCGCGTCGAGCTTGGCTTCGATGACGGTCTGGTTGCGCACGTAGTCTTCGCGGCGCACGTACTGCAGCGGTAGGTCCGCCTGAAATCGCAGAAAATCGCGCTCCAGGCGCGCCGTGTTGTCCGCCTGCCGGCTGATCTGCTCGAGCACCGCCTTGATCTGTTTTTCCTGGTTCTGATCGCGCTCGGACTGGTGGCGCTCGATCTGCACGAGCAACACCTTGCCGGCCCCGATCAGAAGGCCGATGAACGTCGCGAGCATCGACACCAATTGCCAGAATTCCACCTGTAACGTCACTGCTTTTCTCCCTCGATGTAGTCGATCAGCTTGTTCAGTTGCGATTCGATGTCGCGGCTGCGGCGGCTGGCGTCGACGTGGTGGGCGAGGATGTCGTCCTGGCGTACCCCGGAATCAAGGGCGTCATCGGCGCGGGCCGGCGCAACAGCTCCGGCGGCAGCACTGGTCGCGGGCACACCATCGGCGCCGGCGGCGGCGTTCCACACGCGGACAAAGCCGGCAGTGAACACGCAGCGAGGCAAATCCTGAAGAGGCGCATCCGGCGCCGGGCGGTATTGGCTCGTGACACTGGCAATTCTCCGTTTCAGTTCGTCGGATTCGAGCGCGTGCCGGGCTTTCTCGGCGAACAGGTCGCCGGCGAGCGCCGCCGCGCGCTGCGTCTCCGCGCGTTCCTTGATGCGCGCTTGTTCGACGGCATCGCGCGCGCCGTCTGCGTATTGGCGTTCGAGCTTGGCGACCTTCGCGTCGCCGGCAAGCGCACCGGCGTGATAGCCGCCGAAGAAAGCGACCGCGCCAGCCGCCAGTGCGCCGATCGCCGCAGCGCCGGCCGCCGCCGCGACACACTGGCCGCGCGAAAGCAGGGCAGGAAAGTTCATGAGCACGCTCCCGGCCCGAACCCGGCCTTGACGTAACGCGGCTCGAACGTGCGCAGAATCACGCGCGGGTAGCCGCGGTTCTCGCGGAAAGCGGCCGCGTGCCGGCCGGCGTTGAACCGCTCGACATGGCCGAACCAGCGTTGCCGATCGGCGCCGCCGGCAGCCGTCACGCGCTGATCGCGATAGACCCAGCCCAGGCCGCCGTTATAGGCCGACAGCGTCATCGCCATGCGCTCGCATGCACCGGCCGCCGTGATGCGCTCCCAGAGGTGCCGGTCGTACCGCACGAGCGCACGAATCGACCAGGACGGGTTGAACGGCTGCGCCTCGCCCAGCTCGGCCGGATAGGCGCCCGCGATCCAGTCGACGGTCGAGGGCATGAATTGAGACATCCCGCGCGCACCAACGACGCTGACGGCGTCCGCGCGCCAGCGGCTCTCCTGGTGGATTTGCGCCGCGAACGACGAGACTGGCGCATCCATGCCCCAGACGGCACGTGCGTTGCGCGTCAGCTCGGCGCGGTACGCCAGCGCCTCGGCGGGCACTTGCGCGGCCACGGGCGCGGCGGCGCCGAGCAACGCGACGACAAAGGCGATCAGGACGCGCATGGTCAGAGACCCAGCGCGACGCCGACTACGACGCCGAGGACGATCACCGCGCGGCGAAGCATGGCCGCGGCGAACACCAGCTCGTAGCCCTTGGCGACTCGATAGTCGGCTTCGGGCGTCAGTCCGTCCGGTCCATGCCGCCAGTCGGTTTCGAGATAGCTGTCCGGCCGCGCGTACGGGAAAAGCCCGCGATCGAGCCAGTACGCGACGACGGCCGCGAGGCTGACGAGACTCAGTTTGTAGAGGGCGACGGGCAGTTGCTGCGGCGAGAAAAGCGCGATGGCTGCAACGAGGATGATCGCGGCGACGAGCCAGCTCGTCAGCCGCGGGAAGCGCTTGATGAAGGGCATATGACCTCCCGTAGTGGATATGCCGTCATCTTGGACGGCATGTACGGGTAGGTCTTTTAATCGGCTTTAGCGGTCGGCTTGCGCGGCGTTCCTGCGATTCAGACCATCGCGATACAACAGCCCACCGATCCTTACGAGCGTACTGACATCGAATTCGTTAAGGCGTTCGAGCGACAGGTCGATCCAACCAGCGAGCAACGCGATTGCATCGTCGGAGTTCTCCTGGTCGCCAGTCACGTCGAGGATCTTGGCCTGATGTTCGAATGACGCAATGACGGGGTGAATGTTCATGGGATGACTCCAAGTCGGGAGTCATCCAGCATAGGCACAGGCACCGCCGACAGCAAGCCGAATTCTACGGCTTCGATGAGCGCAGCGCGTGCTCCTGAAAATCGAAGAGCTGGGAGAACATCCGCTGCCAGAAGCCGACCTTTGCGAGCTGATCGTCCGCGTATCCCATCGCCCGCATTTGCTCGTTGTGGCACATCACGTTGAGCACGTGTAGGACCGGCGGTTCCTCGGCCTCGATCGTCAGCCGTTCGCTGCGCACCGCCAGCAACACGCTTTCGTCCGGCACCGAAAGTGCCATGCGCTTTTCCAAGCCGATGAACTGGCGTGCGAAATCCGCATGCGCCCGCGCGCGCTGCGACGAACCCACGACCAGGTTGATCGCGGACAGCACCGTCACGAGCCCCGCAGCGACGAGCGCGACCGCCTTGTATTGCTGCTCAAGCACCCCGTAGACCGCCGTCGACCCGAAGATCACGGACAGCATGTTAGTCATCTGGTCGAGGCGATCGAAGAACGCGCGCCGGCGGTTGTGATACCGGATCGAGCGGCGAATGTCGAAGAGCTGGTTGTGCCACTGCAGGTCAAGATTGGTCGTTCCCATTGCTGTTATCCCGTGTCGGCAGCGGCGGAGGCGGCGGCAGCGTGTTGACCACTTCGAAACCCTTGTTGATATCGTTGTAGTCGCGCCGCTCACCGTAGTCGACGCTGTCACGCGTCGGCACGCCCTTGTTGGTGGAGTCGGAATTCGAATTGTTCTTCGGATTGGTCATTTTGCTGCCTGCCGTTACGGGAAGAAATTAATGCTCGTTCAAGCCTGCGCGACTGAATCGCCGGCCGGCTCGTCAGTGCTTGCGTCGTGCGCTGAGATCGCGCCATACACCGGGCTTGCCGTCCGACGTCACAACACACTCAATATCGGGCGCTTCGGAGTTGTCGATGATGCTGCCGACCGCGTACGTTTTCCCCGCATACTGGCAGCCGCCGAATGCTGCCTGGAGTTGGTCGATTGTTTGATGACTGGACCAGCCGTAGTAGCCGAGGATGACGCCGCCCAAGAGTGCCGCGAACAACGTGACTTTCAGCATCGTTCGGGTGGATGCGAGCCGCTCCTGGGTGAGCTGGAGTTGCGTCGTCAGGTCAGGGCGTGAGTCTTCGCAAACGTTGTCCCGAGCGGGCGTAGATTGGGCGGCGCTTGGTGCGGTGGACTTGATCGCTACGCGGTTCAGCCAGGACGTCAGGTATTGCTCGATATCGACGTATCTATCGCTGCGAATCCATTTGACCCGCTTGGCACCGGCGCGAGCCAATACGGCCCGGGAAATCTTGAGAACATCATTTCCCGTCGCGTCGGCGATCTGCCCGACCAGCTCCATGATCACACCCTTCTGATGGTTGGTCACGAACTCGACTTCTTCGGGCTCCTTCGGGCCGAACTGGAGGTTCACGACATTGCTGTTCGAGAACGGTACGCCGTGGTTGACGTTGACGATGTCGCGACCAGCAACGCTCCCGATTGAGCCGGCCCGGATATTCACCGAGCGATCAGCGATGTTTGCTTCACCGGCCTGTATGGCTTGCCCGACCGGCTTGTTGAACTCCTGTTTCCCGTTAGCGTCATTGGTCATTTTCTTTTCTTGCCTTTACCGAAAAAACTAATCCCCTGCTGATCGAGGTTTCCCTCGACCTTTACGGCCTGTCCTACGGATCCGTGAAAGACCTGCTCCTGGCGCGTCGTGCTTGCGGCCGCCAGCGCGCCAATCGCAGCGGCTTTCACCTCAAGCGACGCGGACCGGTACCGCGAAACGAGTTCTTGTTCATCGGGTGCCAACGCCATCGACGATCGTATCGCCCCGACGATGTACTGGACGTCCGCCCCGACACGCATGATTGCCGCGAGGTAGCTGGCGTCCGGCGAACGCTCGCCTTTCTCGTACTTGATCTGCGATTGCTTGGTCACCTCCGCCAGCGCCCCGAATGCCGTCTGGCTATACCCCAACCGCTCACGCTCCTCGCGCAGGCGCTCGCCTATTGAATCCATACGATTACCCAAATGGCGCTTGACAGGTAATCAAACGCATACCATACTTCATTCACACCGTCCCACCACGAACGGCAACCTAGTCGGCACTTTCCACGGTGCCGACAGCCCCTTAACAGGAGCTTCAATGAAACTGCGTACCGCCGCTGAAGCCCGCGCGGAGCTTCAATCGAAAGGTATCTCGATCACCCAGTGGGCGATCGCGAACAAATTCTCTCCCAATCTCGTATTCGAGGTTCTGGGCGGCCGGAAAAAATGTGTCCGCGGCCAGGCGCACGAAATCGCCGTCAAGCTGGGGCTCAAGGCTGGCGAAATCTGCGCCGACCCGGCAAAAGCGCTCGCATTGCCTCGACACCGCGTCGCAGCGTGAAAGACCTCATGCGCTGCAACTGTTTCGGCCACCACGTCGACAGCCCGGTCATCGGCGAGACCTCGCTTCGTCAAGCATCTGCACCATCTGCAGGACAACTTCGCCGCCCCGTGCCTGTATCGGATCGGGCAGTTGGCGACGAGCAGCGCCGAAACGACGCAGCGCCTGCGAAAAGCGTACGCCGTCGACGCAGCCCTGTTCCTCCAGGTGGCCGATAAGTCGAAGCATCGTCTGCCCGACAGCGTCCACACGTGCCGCTAACTCACTGAAATCCGAATCCGTCATGGAACATTTTCCCCGTAAGAGTAACCGCTTTTCATTCTACGAGTCGCAACGTTGTTGCATAGGCGCAAAACGGGAATTTGTTTGGAATCGGCCGGAAACCGTTTTGAATGGGGCTTCCCAATGAGCCGCCGCAATTGGAAACGTATTCAGCCGCATAGCCTTCGGCACGCGCTTGAACTCTGTAAAGAGCATGCGCGCGAGCGGCGCAATCTCAGCGTCGAACGCATCTCTGAACACATGGGGCTCGCCGATCACTGGACTCTCTACAAATGGTTCCAGTCAGGCCGTATGCCGATCTCTCTGATCCGGCCGTTCGAGGACGCGTGCGGTGCCGATTTCGTCACTCGCTGGGTGGCGGCAAGCGCCGGTCGGCTGATCATCGACATCCCGACCGGCCGCGACGCGACGGCCGAAGACATGCAGATCTTGCAACGCACGCTCAACGCCGCAGTCGGGCAATTGCTCGACTTCTACGCTGGCTCGGCCAATGCAGACGAAACGATCGCGACGATCCAGCAAGCAATGGAAGGGCTTGCATGGCATCGCGGCAACGTCGAGCGCCATGTACAGCCCGAACTCGACCTTGGAGCAGCCGAATGACCGCGAACGCAACCACGAAGTCCGCTGAGAAGGTCCTGGAGGTTCTCAACGTTCTGCTCGGTCATTTCGCGCATGGCCTGACGCCCGGCGAACTCACCAAGGCGACGAACCTCTCGCCGTCGAACATCACGCGGTATGTCGCGACGCTTGAGGCGATGGGGTTCGCGGAGCGTATTCCCGAAACGGGCCGCATCCGTCCATCCGTGAAGCTGGGGCGCCACGCCGTCGCCATCCTCCGTAGCCTCGACGCCGCCCGCGAGCGCCTCGACAGCATTCAAACCCGCCTGACGAATCAGTAAAGGAGCAACCGTGTCAGCCAATTTCACCACGTACACCGCTTGCGTGTACCCGCCTGGGGATTCCTTCAACCGCGTGGTAATCACCGGCCTGGAGTGCGCCGAGCACGAAGTCGCAGCAACCGCCAAAGAGTACGCAGAGAAATCGTTGCGCGCTCTCCAGGCGGTGCCCGCCGAGTCCTGGCGCGTTCAGATTCTGGACCGCGCCGAAGTAACCGATTTGTGAGAGCGAAATCATGACGAAAGGTCGAAAGCCGAGCAGCACCAACAACGTCGCGACGACCGTGACCGACGCCGATGTTCCGGGCATGCCCGCAATGGTCGACGCAGCGAATCAGCTCGCCGTGCTTGATCAAGAACGAGACTCGACAGTCCGAGCCGTCGCTACACAGCTCGGGTACCAGTTGCCGGCCGATTGCACCGACCCGGACCTGATTCAACGCGACATTGCGGCGAACATGCGTCGTAGTGTGGAAGCGTGCCTGGAGGTTGGTCGTGGCCTTCGAGTACTGAAGGAGGCATGTGAGCACGGCCAATTTGGTGCGCGTCTTGATGTTCTGGGGATTGAGCCGCGTGTAGCTCAACGGTTCATGGCGTCGGCGACCAAGTTTTCAAAAGCGGCGTTAACGCCGCTTTTGAAGGCGGCCGGAAATCAGACCAAGCTTTTTGAAATGCTGGTCCTCGACGACGAACAGATCGAAGAGCTGGAGCTGACCGGCCAAACCGGCGAGCTGAAGCTCGACGATATCGCCACCATGAGCGTGAAGGAACTGCGTGGTGCGCTTCGGGAAGCACGTGAACAAGCCGCCGCGCAAACGCGTCTGCTGTCCGACAAGAACGCGAAGATCGACGAGCTGGCCGCGAAGAAGACGCGCGTCAAGAAGGTCACGCCGGACGAAGAAGGAGCGGAAATCCGCAAGGAAACCAGCGCGATCGCCTTCGAGGCGGAGTCGGTTATTCGCGGCAACCTGCGTGCCGCCTTCGAAACCTTGGCGCAGCACGCCGAGACGCACGGCGCGCCGCACGACGACTTCATGGCTGGCGTCCTCGGGCAAATCCAGTTGTCGCTCAACCAGCTTCGAAGCGAGTTCGGCGTCAAGGCCGCTGCGGACGGAGACGACGTCCCGCAATGGCTGCGTGATACGTCGGCCGGGTCAGCGGATGCCGACTTCTCACGCGCCGCTAACTGATTCGGGGGCTCGCGACGATGAGTGCCGTCTTGAACGAACGCATTGTGGCTGTCGCCCAGGCAGCGCGCGCGGCCGGCCACGGCAAAAAAGGTGCGATCTACGACGCGGCCTGCCGCGAGCTGGGCCTGTCTTTCACCACCCTGATGCGCAAACTGAAGGAAGCCACCGTGACCACGCAACGCAAACGCCGTGTCGACGCCGGTCAAAGCTCGTTGACGCGCGACGAAGCGATGCTGATTTCAGCAACGCTCATGGAGTCGACGCGTAAGAACGGCAAGCGCCTGTATACGGTCGGTGACGCGGCGGAGATTTTGCGCGCGAATGGCATGATCCGGGCTGAATTTCTCGACGAGTCCACCGGCGAGCTGCGGCCGTTGTCCGATAGCGCGATTCAACGCGCGCTACGCATGTATGGCGTCCATCCCGACCAACTGCTCGCACCGGCCCCAGTGACTGAACTGGCAAGCCTGCATCCGAATCACGTGTGGCAGATCGACGCGAGCCTGTGCGTGCTGTACTACCTGAAGCCGGTAGCCGATGCCCGTGCGAACGGCCTGCGCGTGATGGATCACGCTGAGTTCTACAAGAACAAGCCAAAGAACCTCGCCCGGATCGCGGCCGATCGTGTGTGGAGCTACGAAATCTCCGACCACGCGAGCGACTGGATTTACACCGAGTACGTCATGGGTGCGGAATCGGGCGAGAACCTCTGCTCGACGCTCATCAACGCTATGCAGGAGCGCGGCGGGGCCGACCTGCTGCACGGTGTGCCACGCATTCTGATGCTCGACGCCGGATCGGCGAACACGGCGTCCATGACGCGCAACCTGTGCCGCTCGCTCGGAATCGAGCTGATTGTCCACAAGGTTGGCAACGCCCGTGCCACCGGACAGGTTGAGAACGCGCGGAACCTCATCGAGCGCAAGTTCGAACCGGGCCTCAAGTTTCAGCCGGTGAACAGCCTCGACGAGCTGAACGCGCTTGCGAAACGCTGGCGTATGCACTTCAACGCCACTGAAACGCACAGCCGGCATGGTGCGACGCGTAGTGAGGCATGGATGCGCATTACCGCCCAGCAACTCATCAAGGCGCCGTCGATCGATGTGTGCCGCGAATTGGCGGTTGCCTCGCCGGAAAGTCGGAAGGTCACGCCGAAGCTGCGCGTGTCGTTCCGTGGCGAGGAATACGACGTGTCGTCGGTGCCGGGCGTCATGGTCGGCGAGAAGCTGATGATCACGCGCAATCCGTGGCGTGACGATGCCGCCCAGGTGGTCCTGACTGGCGAGGACGGGCGCGAGACGTACTTCGTCGTTCCGCTCATCGTACGTGGCGATTTCGGCTATGCCGAGACTGCCGCAGTGATCGGCGAAAGCTACCGGCGGCACGCCGATACGCCAGCGCAGCATGCGCTTCGAGAGATCGAGCAGCTCGTGACAGGTACGTCGACTCCTGCCGACGCTGAAGCCGCTCGCAAGGGCAAGGCACTGCCGTTCGGCGGCCGTCTCGACCCGTACAAGCACCTCGACAAAGCCGATCTTCCGACGTACCTGCCGCGCCGCGGCACGGAACACGACCTCGTTGCGCCGCGCGTCGAACTCGCGCCGCTCTCGCTGATCGAGGCGGCAAAGCAGATCAAGGCCGCTGTCGAAGCTGCCGGCGTCGACTGGAGCGCGGACCGGTTCCGCTGGCTGCAACAGCGCTATCCGGACGGCGTACCGCAAGAGCAGCTCGACGCGATCGTCGCCGAGCTTACCGGCCCGCGAGCGGGTCAACAGCAACCGCTGCAGCTCGTTCGCGCAGCGGCAGGAGGTCAATGATGTTGGTCCTGAAAAGCGTTCTGCAACGCGCCTCTATCAAGCAGGCCGAACTTGCGGAACACCTGAATCTGTCGCAGGCGGCGGTCGCTCAGATCGTGAATCACGGCGTATGGCCGCGCAGCCTCGACGACCTCGACCTGCGGGAGCGAATTCTCGACTACCTGGAAAACAAAGGGGTGTCGGACGCAGGCCCAGGTGTTTTTGATGAAGTGCAAAAGGTGGGTGGCCCGACCGATGTCTTGGCGGATACGACGGGCCACCCGGTCTCCCAGCCGAACAGCAATACCGATCTCAACCAGGAGGAATCCATGTTACTGCGCAAACAGGTTCTCGCACCAGCCACCCGTAAGCACTTCGGCCTGTTCCGTGACCCGTTCGCGGATGACATCCAGTCGCACGAAGACATGTTCGTCAGCCCCGATATTCGCTACGTGCGCGAGGCAATGTTCCAGACTGCGAAGCATGGCGGGCTCCTGGCCGTCGTCGCGGAATCGGGCGGCGGCAAGACGACGCTGATGCGCGACCTCGAAGACCGCGTGATGCGCGAGAGTCATCCGATCATCGTCATCAAGCCGTACGTGCTGGCGATGGAGGACAACGACCAGAAAGGCAAGACGCTGAAGGCGACGCACATCGCGGAAGCAATCATGGCCGCCGTGGCCCCGCTGGAGAAGGTCAAGAGCAGCCCGGAAGCCCGCTTCGCGCAGCTCCACAAGGCCCTGAAGGAAAGCCACGCGGCGGGCTACCAGCATTGCCTCGTGATCGACGAAGCGCACGCGCTGCCGATCGCGACGCTCAAGCACCTGAAGCGCTTCTTCGAGTTGGAGATGGGATTTAAGAAGCTGCTGTCCATCATCCTGATCGGCCAGCCGGAGCTGAAGGTCAAGCTGTCCGAGCGCAACCAGGACGTCCGGGAAGTCGTGCAGCGATGCGAAATGGTCGAGCTGGCCCCGCTCGACGGCCCGCGCCTGGACGAATACCTCCGGTTCAAGTTCGGCCGTCTCGACAAGCCGGTCGGCGACGTGATCGACGCAAGCGGCGTCGACGCGCTGCGCACTCGGCTCACGATGACCAGCACGCGACGCGATCGTGCCGAAACGGTGTCGCTGCTGTACCCGCTCGCGGTCGGAAACCTCCTGACGGCCGCGATGAATCTCGCCGCGGGCCTGGGCGTGCCGGTCGTCACCGCCGACGTGATCAAGGGAGTCTGACATGGGCGCCATCGTGCAAATGAACCTGCCCGCACCGCGAAGTCTGCTGCCTGACGGCACGCGGGTTTTCGACGCGGAGTGCGTCTCGCGTCTCACGTTGCTGAACGCTTGCGCGCGGGCGCTGCGCGGCCTGGGCTACCGCGTGCTGGCCGAAGAGATCTCGCCGCGCGACGGCGGCCGGCCGACGATCCAGATCGGCCCGTACCTCGCGAAGTCGTCCGACGTGCTGCGCGAGCGTGCGGGCGGCGTCACTGTCCAGCGGCAAGGCAATCGTCAGTTTGCCTACGTCGTTTTCATGAGCGTCCGAGTGACATGGGAGGTAGCTGGATAAGTCGGTTTCTCGGATGGTTCCTGATTCAACGACTCATGCCTTACCCACCGATTTTCAAGGAGCACAACATGCAAGCGAGTAACGAACACCTTCTGCACGCAGCTCAGGCACTTACGGATTGCTGCTTCGGCGCATCGTTTCAGTCTGGGTGGTGGACGGACCTGAAGACCGGCACCGACCTGCGAGCCGCGAACAACGTACCAGAGAAGCTGATGTTGATCGTTTCCGAAGTCGCCGAGGCAATGGAAGGTCATCGAAAGGGTTTGATGGACGACAAGCTTCCCCATCGCCCGATGATCGAAGTCGAACTCGCGGACGCGGTGATTCGGATATTCGACCTGGCCGGCGCGAAGCAATACGACGTAGCTGGCGCGATCGTTGAGAAACTGGCCTTCAATGCGCAGCGTCCGGACCACAAGCCCGAAAACCGACTCGCTGAAGGCGGCAAAGCCTACTGATATGAGCGACGCCGTCGTTATCGCCATCGGAATCGTCTTTCTCGTCTGCCTCTGCCGCAAGGAAATACGCCGCTGGTGGACCCGCTAACGAGCTTTCAATACCTCATCGAGAGGAGCACCACATGGAACAGAAACAGATTCCGAACGGTTACTGGCAGGACGCGAAAGGCTGCCTGATTCCGGAAACCATGATCAAGCCGATCGACCGTGAGCGCGATCGCCTCGTTCGCGAGCTGGCGGACGAAGCCAAAACGAGATCGAAGGGGCTGGTCGAGCTGAAAGCCCGAATTTTCGGTGATATCTCGGCCTTCATCGACCTTTCGGCCGAGGAGTATGGCTCGAAGGTTGGCGGCAAGAAGGGCAACGTCACCCTGTACTCGTTCGACGGCCGCTACCGCATCCAGCGTGCCATCCAAGACCGCATCGCGTTCGATGAACGCTTGCAGGCCGCGAAGTCGATGATCGACGAGTGCCTTCGCGATTGGACGACGGACGCACGCCCCGAAATCCAGGCGATCGTCACGCAGGCGTTTGCGACCGACAAGGAAGGCCAGATCAACACCGGCCGCGTGCTCGCGCTGCGCCGATTGGACATCACCGATCCGCGCTGGCTGGAGGCAATGCGAGCCATCGGCGAAGCACTGCAGGTGATCGGTAGCAAGTCGTACGTCCGCGTCTACGAGCGCGTCGGCGACACGGACCAATACGTACAGATTCCGCTCGACATCGCCAACGCGTAACCGCGACATCGAGCACTTTCGCTGGCCGCGAGCGTCTCGCGGTATCCACCATACGGAGCATTTATGAACAAATCGGACCTGATCAATCACGTGGCGGCAGAAACGGGCATGACGAAAACCGACTCCGGCTTTGCGCTGGAAGCCGTTCTCGAAGGCATCACGAAGTCGCTGCGCAAGGGCGACACGGTGACGCTGACGGGATTCGGCGTATTCAGCGTGGGCGCGCGGGCCGCCCGTACCGGACGGAATCCCGCCACCGGCGAAGAAATCAAGATTCCAGCGTCGAAAGCCCCGAAGTTCAAGGCCGGCAAGGGGCTGAAGGACGCCGTCAAGTAATCGTCGAGCTGCGCGGCGACGCCCGATGCGATGGGCGTCGACCCGTGCGGCGATCGACCAGGACACGAAAGCAATCGCACTGCGAGGGACGACATGACGAACATAAAAAAATACGTGCTGACGCACGACTTCAGCTACGAAATCGTGGTGGATGTCGATCACAACATCCTGACCGAAGAGAAGCTCTGCGAGCTGGTTCGATTCTGGTCTGAGGGTGATGCAGACATCGAGCGGCACGGCCCGCTCCAGGCGTTTCTGAAGCTGTTTGCTGCGCGCTTCCTCGCGGCCACCGTTGAGGAGATTTCTCCGCAGGATGCGTTTAACGCCGGCCGCATCGAGGGGTTCCCGCCGGTAGATGGATCGAGCGGCCTGCGCGTCGTTGAATACGACGAATTTTCCTTCGAAGCGGACGACATCGATGTACTCGAAATCTGATCGCGGGCCTCAGGCTCGGCAAAAGCTCATCCGCCTGATTCACGTCGCAAAGCGTGATCTTGCGATGCCCGATGACAGCTACCGCGCTGTTCTGATGCAGATTGGAAAGAAGGAATCCGCGGCCGACCTGACCGTTCCAGAACTGGAAAGGGTTCTGGAACACCTGAAGCGTTGCGGCTTTAAAGTGCGTTCCAAAAAGGGCGCGCGCAGTCAGGCGGACGACGAGCAATCGAAGATGATTCGCGGCATCTGGCTTGAGCTGGCGGATCGGGGCGTCGTGCAAAACCGGTCTGAGGAAGCGCTTGGCGCTTTCGTAAAGCGCATGACGCACGTCGACGCGCTCGAATGGCTCAGTTCCGCCCAGGCATCCCGTGTGATTGAGCACCTCAAAAAATGGCGTGACAGGACGACGGAGGCCGTATGAAGGACGAAACGTTCAAAAGCAAAGGGCCGGAGCTTCTGGTCGACTTGTCTCTGCAGGTCGCCCAGGCACTGATCGAGCTGGCCGACATCGGCGCCGACCAGGCGAACCAGCTCGGGCGCGAGATTGCCGACCGCATGGCCGGCCACTGGGGCGGACAGAACATCTACTTTCCGATGGGTGTGTCGTACCGGCTGTCCCAGCGAGATCGGCAGATTTTCGACGAATTCCGCGGCGACAACCATGCCGAGCTGGCACGGAAGTTCGGCGTGTCACTCCAGTGGATTTACAAGATCATCAAGGCGGTCCGGCGCGAGGAGATCGCCGCTCGCCAACGCGACCTGTTCGCGAGCCCCACTTCTACCGATTGAGCCCGAGGAGGCTGCCTTGACAGGTAGGTAACCGCCCCTCAGACTTCTCCGCAGCCGTCGATGTAATGCCGCAGAATCGGTCCGCAGGGGTCGTCGTAGATCCCGCGTCCGCCAGTGGACAACGGTGTTGCCCCCACCACAAGGGCGGGGACAACCGCTACGCGGTTCCACCGTTGACCACTGTCTCCTCGCGAGCCTTGCCTTCGGCCTGACGCGGCCCTCGCGGGCCTTGCCCCAGAGAGATATATTTCTGTTTCAACCTACGCAAGTGGTTTGCAAGCGCCGTTCCGTGTGATCCCGTTCCGTCCCGCCTCATACCGGAAATATCGCGCGTTCTCCCTTGGAAATATCTCACCTCTCTTCACATGCTCGACCGCTTGCGCGGCGACGCGCATCGCGTGTTCCGGCTCGCCCTGCATCCAGAGCAGACGGATCAGCATCGTGCGCCCCAGCGTCGCCATGTCGACGCCCAGTGCGGCCTGCGCGCACGGCGGTTCGCCCGCGTCGGCCAGCTCGGCCGTCGCCGCTTCCAGCCGCTCGCGCGCCTGCGCATGCTCGCCGAAGTAATGCAGCGACGTCGCGACCATCGTGTTGGCCAGCAACCGCTGCGACCGGTCGCCGCGCCGCTCGGCCGCCCGCTCGAAGCGCGTCGCGTAGCGCAGCGATTCGTGAATGTCCGACAGCGTCAGCATCGTGTTCCACAGCCCGACCAGCGCGCGCGCGTCGAACGCATCGTCGCCGATGTGCGTGGCGAGACCGAGCGTACGGTCCCACATCGCGGCGGCGGCCAGTGCGTCGCCGTCGGTATGCAGCAGCGCCGACGCGCAGGCCGCCCGCAGCCGCATCTCGCGCGCGACGTCGACCGGGCCCGTGGCGTCCGTGTCCAGCCCGTCGAGTACCTGGCGCGCCCGCGCCGTGCACGCGCGCATCCGCGACGGCTCCAGCAGCGCGCGCGCCAGCCGGTCGGGCTCGGGCACGCCCGCGGCTTCGGCGGCGTCCGCCGGTTCGTCCACGGCCGGCGCGGGCGCATCGGCGGGCTGCACGTCGGCGAGCATCACGGGCGCCGCGGGACGCGCATGGGCCCGTTCCCGCTCGTACTCCGCATGGCGCGCGACGATGCGCTCGAACTCGCCCTCGTTGTGCAGTTTTTCCAGCGCGTACGCGCGCGTCGATTCGGTCAGCCGGTAGCGCGCATATGCCCCATCGAATTCGACGGTCACCAGCGATTTCGCCACCAGCTCGCCAAGCACCGCGATCATGTCCGCGGCCGAGGTGCCGGGCTCGGTCGCGACCGCGCGCGCGGCATCGAACGAAAACGGCCCGATGAAGCATCCCATCCGGCGAAACAGCGCGCGCGGCCCGGTCGAGCAGCACATAGCTCCAGTCGAACGTCGCGCGCAGCGTCTGATGACGCGGCAGCGCCGAGCGCAGCCCGCCCGTCAGCAGATTCAGCCGGTCGTCGAGGCGCGACGCGACGACCGCAAGCCCGAGCGTCGCCACGCGCGCCGCCGCCAGTTCGATCGCGAGCGGCAGCCCGTCGAGGCGCCGGCAGATGTCGCCGATCAGCCGCACGCCGGCTTCGTCGACCGCGCAATCCGGCGCGGCCGCGCGCACGCGTTCCAGGAACAGCTCGACGGCCGAACAACGCACGATTTCCGCGGCGGAGGCATTGCCGTCCGGCACCGCGAGCGGGCTCATGCGCAGCACCGCTTCGGCCGAGATGTGCAGCGGCTCGCGGCTCGTCACGAGCACGCGCAGCGAGCCGGCGCTCGACGTCAGTGTTTCGACGAGGCTCGCCACCAGATCGACGATGTGCTCCGCGTTGTCGAGCACGAGCAGGCAGCGCGACGTCGCGAACGCGTCGCCGATGCGGTCGATGGCGGGCACGCCGGACGTATCGAGGCCGAGTTCGGCGGCGAGCGCGATCAGCATGTCGTCGCGCGTCGACGCGCGCGCCAGTTCCACGAACAGCACGCGCTCGTGCGCGCGGCTGCGCACGCCGTGCGCGACGCGCACCGCAAGACTCGTCTTGCCGATGCCGCCCGCGCCGACGAGCGTGATGACCGGCGTGCGTTCGAGCATGTCGACGATCTGCGCGATTTCGGCGTCGCGCCCGACCAGCGGCGCGAGCAGCGACGACGCGCAGGCATCCGGCAGCGCCGCGACGGCCGACGGTACGGAGACGGCCGGCGCTTCGGCCGCGGGCACGAGATCCGGGCCGGGCGACGCGCTCGCAACCAGCAGGTAGCCGCGCCCGGGCACCGTCTTGATCAGATCGCGGCTCGCGCCGAGCGCCTTGCGCAGCGTGGCCACATGCACCTGAAGCCGGTTTTCCTCGACGATCAGGCCCGGCCAGACCGCATCCATGATGTCGTCTTTCGACACGACCGAACCGCTCGCGCGGTGCAGGACTTCGAGAATGTCGAGCGCACGCGCGCCGATGCGCAGCGACGCGCCGTGGCGGCGAATGTCGCGTTGCTCGAAGTCCACCGACAAAGTTCCGATCTGGATCATGGCCGCCTCCGGGTTCCTCGGGATGGCTGGCGAATGAACGCGGCAGTTCACCCGTCAGGAAGTCCGCGTCCGGCGCACCCTTGCACCGGACGAAAATGTCGAATTCCGGACCGAGTGTAAACGGGCATGCCGTGAAAATCTTGAAGGAAAATGCGCTGCCAGCGCATTTCGCGCGGACGCGATCGGCACGATCACTTGCGTGTAAAAGTAGGGCGCTATACTCTGCCGGGCCGCGCGCGCAGGCCCTGCGCGGGGGTATGCACTCACCGCGCACACGCATTGAAAGCAATCTGTCAGGATGACGAGCGGACGTTTATGCAAATTCATTTTGAACGTTCGCGCGCGCATCTAAACTGGACTCGTCATTTCACGCTCCGAGTCCCTCGCTGGGGAATTCCATGTCAGACACCGTCATCGCCGCGCCGGTGGCAACGCCTTCGCGGCGGCCGAAAGACACGCTCGGCTGCGTGTCGAGCCTGCTGGCGAAGGATGTCGAGACGACATCCGGCGGCCTGAAGCTCCACCGCAAATGCATGCGCGAAGCGCACGTCGAACGCATCGAGATGCCCGCGTGCGACCGCGGCTTCCTGGTCGGCGTGTCGCTGAACGGCGGCCACCGCCGCACGCTCTACGGGCGTGCCGGCGCGAGCGAGCGCCGGTTCCAGCACCACTCGATCTACATTCGCGATTTTTCCCGTCATTTCCACGCCGACCTGTACGGCAACTTCGACTTCGTGCTGGTCGAGCTGCCGCATGCGTATCTGGCGCGCATCGGCCCCGAGCACGGCGGCAGCCCGGTCGACGGCCTCACGTGCCGCGTCGATGCGCGCGACCCGGTGCTCGGGCATCTCGCGCACGCGGTGGCCGACAGCCTCGACACACCCGGCCCGCTGAACGCGCTGTTCATCGAACAGGTCGGGCTCGCGATGGGCGCGCATCTCGTGCGCCGCTACGGCAACGCGCGCACGCGCGAACTCGAGCACAAGGGCGTGCTGTCTCCCGCGAAGGTCGCGCTCGCCAAGGAGCTGTTGATGGAAAAGGCGGACCTCGGCGTGTCGATCGAGGAAGTGGCGAACGAATGCGACCTGTCGCGCGGGTATTTCATCCGCGCGTTCTCGCGCACCACCGGCCGCACGCCGCACCAGTGGCTGCTCGAACAGCGCGTGATGCGCGCTCGCGAGCTGATCGAGACCTCCGACATGACGCTGGCCGACATCGCGGTCGCGTGCGGCTTCGCCGACCAGAGCCATCTGAACCGCCTGTTCGCCCGGATCGTCGGTCATCCGCCCGGCGCGTGGCGGCGCGCACGGTCGCGCTGACCGGCATGGGCGCACGCCTGGCCGTCACCGCACCGGTGTCGCGTCATAGTTGACCGGCACCCAGTCGTACTGCGCACCGTCGCGGCGCAAATGCCCGAGCCCGGGAAACGCGATATGCGCGGCACCGACGAGATAGCGTCGAGCCGCGACGCGCTTCAGCGTGTCGCGCCGCGTGCGGCGGGCCGTGCCGGCATCGCTGTCGTACTGGACCGTCGCGTCGACGTCGCGCAACTGGATCGCCGCCACGTGCACGATGTCGCCCCACGCGAGCAGGCCCGCGTTCCCGCTCTCGATCAGATAGGCCGTATGGCCCGGCGTATGGCCGGGCATCGGCACCGCGCGAATGCCGGGCGCGAGCGTCGCATCGCCGCGAAACGTCTTGAAGCGGCCGGCCGCGACGTAAGGCGCGACCGCCGCGGCGGCCGCATCGAAGAACGACGCGAGGAACGCCGGCGCGTGCGCCTTGTTGGCCGGATCGAGCCAGTACGCGGCCTCGACCGCGTTCACCCGCACGACGGCATTCGGAAACGTCATCGCGCCATTCGACGCAATGCCGCCGACATGGTCCTTGTGCAGGTGCGTGAGCAGCACTTCGTCGATCTGCGCGGGCGCGTAGCCGGCCGCGCGCAGGTCGTCGAGCAGCTTGCCGCAGCAGTCGCCGTACAGCGCGCCGGCGCCCGCATCGACGAGAATCCGCTTCGATCCGGTATCGACCAGGAACGCGTTGATCGACCCTTGCACGGGCGGCTCCAGGAAGGCGCGATCGAGATCGCGCCGGATCTCGTCCTTCGAGATGTCGCGGAACACCGTGTCGACCGGAAACGGATGAGTGCCGTCGGACAGCGCGATCACCGTGAAGTCGCCGATCTTCTGCCGATAGAAGCCGGGGGGGCTGCCGGCCCGCGGCGGGCACGGGAGCGTCGGGCGGCACACCGGACGCCGCGTCGGACGGCACGCCGGCTTGCGCAAATGCCGCAGGCGCCAACAGGCCCGCGCACCCGGCCACGATCAGCAAACGCGCCGCCTGCGCGACGCACGCGTGCCGGAACAGGGTCTTCATGTCTTCTCCGTGACGAACCGTACGCGCGCCCGGCCACGAATGGAACGGCCCGCGCGACACGCGATGTCGCGCAGCTTATCGGGCGCCATGGCGAAAATCCTGAGCGCTGCCTGAATTGTCCTGAAGACGCAGCGCACGCACGGGGCTGCCGCGCGACCCGGCGCTAGAATGCGATCCGCATGCAATGCGACGTTGCAACCCGCCCAAGGACGACCCCATGGACAAATTCTCCGCGCTGCGCGCCTTCGTCGAAGTCGCGGAAGCCGGCGGCTTCTCGAGCGCGGGGCGCCGGCTCGATCTCGCCGCTTCGTCGGTCGTGCGCGCGGTAGACGCGCTCGAAGCGTCGCTCGGCACCGTGCTGCTGAATCGCACGACGCGGCAGGTCACGCTGTCCGATGCGGGCGCCGTCTACTATGCGCGAGCGAAACGCGTGCTCGGCGAACTCGCCGATGCCGACGCGCTGGTGGCCGACCGCGGCGACGCGCCGTCCGGCCCGCTGCGCGTGTCGGTCCCGGTCGCCTACGGGCTGCGCCGCCTCGCGCCGCACGTCGCCGCGTTCGTCGCCCGCCATCCGAAGCTCGACCTCGACCTGCAACTCACCGACGAACGCGTCGATCTCGTATCCGCGCGAATCGACGTCGCGATCCGGCTCGGTGACGCCGCGCCGACCGCGGAAGTCGTCGCGCGCCCGCTCGGCACGTTCCGGCGCTACGTGGTCGCGAGCCGCGCCTACCTCGACGCGCACGGCACGCCCGCGACGCCGGCCGAACTGGTCGATCACGCATGCCTGCGCTTTCATTTCGGCGTCGACCAGCAGACGTGGACGTTCGTGGGCGCGCCACGCACGACGCAGGTCGTCGTCACCGGGCGGCTGAAATCGAACCACAGCGAAGTGCTGCGCGAGGCCGCGCTCGACGGCGCCGGCATCGCGCTGCTGCCCGACTGGCTGGTCGATACGGACCTCGAAGCCGGCCGCCTGCAACGGCTGTTCGATCAATACGACGTGACGCCGGGCTCGGCGCGCGCGGTGATCACCGCGCTGTACCTGCCGAACCAGCGCGGCTCGAAGCGCGTGACCGCGTTCATCGATTTCGTCGAATCGCTCGCTCGCGCGCAGCCCTGAGACGGGCGGCACGGAGCGATGCCATGCGTCACCAGCCGAACTTCGCTTCCATCCCGACGTAGTCGGCGTTGCGCGCGCCGAGTGCGCGAATCGACGAGCCGAGCTGGAAGTGCACGGCCTCCAGCGCGAGCGCGACGTTCGCGTTCACGAGCCAGTCGACGCGCGCCTGCGCGTACATCCCCGTCCATGCGCCGCCCTTGCCCGCCGTGCCCGGCACCGCCGACATCCCCTGCCCGTAGATCGCGTCGGCCGTCGTCTGCCGCCACTGGAAGCCGACGGCGGTGAGCACCGTCACCGAGCTGGCCGGCTTGAAGGTCAGCGACGGCTTCACGTGGATCAGGTTGCTGTACCCGGTATAGCCGGCGAGCGTGAAGTAATAGCCGTTCGGAAACATCGGGTTGAACGTGCCGACGCGCCGGTCGCCCGGATGCGCGTCGCCCGATGCACCGTCGACCTGGATGCCGATGCGCGGCGTGCCGGCCGTCTTCGCGAACGTGTAGCCGCCCAGCGCGCCGAACGCCCACGCGCCGACCGTGTCCTGTCCGACGTGGCCCGTCTGCAGCATCGCCTCGACGTCCCAGTCGAGCCCGTCGGCCTTGCCCGCGTAACGCATGTCGAACACGTCGCGCCGTTCGGTGCCGGACGCATCCGGATAGCGCGCGTTGTCGCGCGTGTAGCGCGACCAGTACGCGGACAGATCGCCGGGCCCCGTGCCGGTGCGCTCGACGCGCACGCCGTCGAATCGCAGGTGGCGGTTCGACACGTCGTCGAACGCGGCCGCATTGCGATACTGCACCGGGCGCGTCACGTAGCCGATCAGCCGCCATTTGCCGATTTCGTAATCGGTCCACAGCCCGTCGAATGCCTGCCGCACGTTCGGGCCGTCGCGCACCGACACGAAGCGCTGCAAGTCGAACGCCATCTCCTGCCGGCCGATCCGCGTCTTGAACGTGCCCGGCCCCAGTCGATCGACGTACGCGACGAACGCCTGCTCGAGGTCGAGCTGATCCTTGTCGACCGGGCCGACCGTGTCCTTGCCGAACGGCCGCGCATCGACGAACTGCACGAACGCCTGGAAGTGCCCGCGATAGCGCAGGTCCGCGTGCACGTTCGCGCGCTGGATCACGTAATTGTCGTCGTGCGCGGCGCCGAGGCCGAACAGCGGCGCGTTGTTCAGTTCGAAGCGCTCGCGCAGGTTCGCGCCGAGCGACAGGTAGGTCGACGGATCGTCGCCGAGCGGCACGTATTTCAGCGCGTCGAACGGCTTGCGCGGCACGCACGGATTCGCGAGCACCGACCAGTCCTCCTGCCAGCGGTTGAACAGCACCGTCGGGCGTTTCGCGGTGCACGACGCCGCGGCGGCAGCCGGCGACGCGGCCGCGCCGCCCGCCGCCTCGGCATCGGCGCCGACGGCCGAACCCGCATGCAACGCGGCGCCGCCCGCCAGCACGACGCACGGCAGCGCGCCGCGCCACGATCGCTTCATCGGCCGGCGCACCGTCATTTCGACCGCGCGTGGATTTCGGCGACGTAGCCGCCCGGGAACTGCACGAGCGCCGCGTCGCGGCCGTCCGATTTGAACGGCGGCACCAGCACCGTCACGCCCGCGGCTTCGGCCTGCTTCAGCGTCGCGGCG